>Ga0157380_10000582_pt1 | contig 22538 bp, 11 predicted proteins | sample S35metaG_FD_119757 | JGI IMG/M metagenome (GOLD analysis project Ga0157380, IMG submission 119757) | Switchgrass rhizosphere microbial communities from Kellogg Biological Station, Michigan, USA - S3-5 metaG | ecosystem: Host-associated > Plants > Roots > Rhizosphere > Soil | place: USA...
ACGAAAGTGGTAACGCTTCAGTATTACCCATCAAAGGGGACGGCAGTTTGGGCGAAGCTGTCAGCGTCGTGCAGCACAGCGGCACCAGCATCAATCGCGATCGGCAACTTGGTCCGCACGCTCATTGCATCTTAATGGATAAGTCGAACCGCTACGCATTTGTCGTTGATTTAGGTATCGACAAGATCGTCATCTACCGATTTAATGAGAAGGACGGGACTCTCACAAACCACGCCTTAGTCGCAACGAAACCGGGCGCTGGACCACGACACCTGACGTTTCATCGAAACAATCGCTTCGCGTTCGTCATTAATGAGCTCGATTCGACAATGAACTCGTACGCGTACGATTCAAAAGGCGGTTCGCTTCGTCACCAACAGACGATCTCAACTCTGCCGGAAACGTTTTCAGGCGCGAGCTTCTGTGCCGACGTACACATTTCACCCAATGGAAAGTTTTTGTATGGCTCAAACCGCGGCCATAACAGCATCGTGGTGTTCGCAATTAACCCGAAGTCGGGTCAGCTAACACTTGTAGAGCACGTTTCTACCGGCGGTGACTGGCCACGCAATTTCGTGATTGATCCAACAGGAACCTACCTGCTGGCGGCGAATCAGAGGTCAGACTCAGTCGTGACTTTTCGTATCGATACCCGAACCGGCAAACTCACGCCGACAGGTCAGGTGGCACAAATCCCGACCCCGGTCTGCTTAAAGGTATTGACGTGAGGTTTCAGTGCTGGCCGTTCTAAAAATCCTTGATTAAACCACTGTAATCAAAGAGAATACGCGCGCAGCTTCTCGATTTCGTCCCCAAGGAAACTAAGATGAAAACCCTGGCGCTTCTGTTAGCGACGACGTTGTTCTTTAACTTTGCCAACTTTGTTCACGTTGTAGCTAAAAGTGGCTCTCCACTAATAAATAATTACCAGCAGAGAACCGATGAGCCAGTGTCGGCTGAGACCACCGACAGCGACGTGTTTCTCCAACAGACGACTCGCGCGCGCGGGCCAGAACGCGATAACTCGCAAAGGATCGAAGCGCTGTTGAGACAAATGACGTTGGAAGAGAAGGTCGGTCAAATGACCCAACTCACACTTGAAATGTTGGCAGGTGGGAAGGACCAGGCATTTCAGATTGATCCTGCCAAACTCGAAAAGGCAATCGCTCGTTACGGCGTCGGCTCCATTCTAAATGTTTACGATCAAGCGTTCACTGTCGACAAATGGCAGGACGTGATTCGTCAAATACAAGAAGCTGCGAATAAGACCCGCCTGAAGATACCCATCATATACGGCATTGATTCCATTCACGGCGCCACGTATATCCAGGGCTCGACGTTGTTCCCGCAGGAAATTGGTATGGCGGCTACGTGGAACCCCGAACTGATGAAGCGCGCTTCGGAGTTTACAGCCATCGAAACACGCGCAGCCGGAATCCCCTGGAGCTTTTCACCCGTGCTGGACATCGGGCGGAATCCGGTGTGGCCACGTTTTTGGGAGACGTTTGGTGAAGATCCACATCTCGCAACAGTGCTAGGCGTGGCATTTGTGCGCGGACTGGAGGGTGAAGATGTGTCTTCACAGAATCATGTTGCGGCAAGTTTGAAGCACTACATGGGCTACAGCTTTCCGCTTAACGGGCGCGATCGAACACCTGCGTGGATCCCGGAGCATTATCTGCGACAATATTTTCTTCCGACCTTCGCGGGAGCTGTTCACGCTGGCGCCAGAACTGTGATGGTGAATTCCGCAGACATAAATGGTGTTCCGGGCCATGTGAACCATCGCATACTGACTGAAATTCTCCGCAATGAACTTGGCTTCAAAGGTTTCGTCGTCTCCGACTGGGCAGATATTAAAAAGCTGGTGACCGACTGGCGAGTGGCCGCAAACGAGAAAGACGCAACGAAGATGGCAATCATGGCCGGCATTGACATGAGTATGGTGCCATTGGATTACAGTTTTGCCGACATTCTCATTGGACTCGTAAAAGAAGGCGCCGTGCCTCAGTCGCGCATCGATGAAGCCGTGCGTCGAATTCTCAGAGTTAAATTTGAACTTGGGCTATTTGAAAAGCCGATGCCAGATCCCGCTCTCAAATCTCGCATTGGATCAGCAGAGGCAAGACAGACAAGCCTACAGGCAGCACGAGAGTCGATGACGTTACTCAAGAATGAGAACAACACGTTGCCGCTATCGAAAAACAGGAAGGTATTGGTTACTGGTCCAACAGCCGATTCTCTCATTTCTTTGAACAACGGCTGGAGTTATGTCTGGCAAGGTTCAGAAGAATCTCTTTATCCCAAGGATCGCCTAACGATCCGGCGAGCAATTGAGGCTAAAGTCGGCGCCGCAAATATGACGTTTGTTCCCGGGACAAAGATTTCAAGACGTCCCGGATCTAGTTCAAACAGCACACCCACAAACATCGAGAGTGAAGTAGATATCAACGCTGCTGTTGCCGCTGCGAAGGAGGCAGACGTTGTTGTACTGTGCCTCGGTGAAGGGTCATACACGGAGACACCCGGAAACATGCCGGACTTGTATCTAGGTGAGCCGCAACAAAAACTTGCTGCGGCAATAGCGGCTACCGGCAAACCAGTTGTGCTCGTTCTGGTAGAGGGACGACCGCGCATCGTTAGCAGTATCGCGGATGCGGCAAGGGCGGTGTTGCTTGCGTATAACCCCGGTCACGAAGGCGGACAAGCGGTAGCCGACGTTATTTTTGGTGACTTTAATCCGAGCGGGCGACTTCCCTTCACTTATCCGCGTAGTCCGAATGCGCTGTTGATGTACGATCGCCCGGCGTTCGAAACCGAGTCGTTTGATAATGCCGGCATCAAACCTTTATTTGAGTTCGGGTCAGGACTAAGCTACACAACTTACAGCTATAAAGATTTGCAGCTCGACAAAAAAACGATTACGAAGCAGGACGAAATTGTTGTTTCCGTGACGGTGACTAATAGCGGTTCACGTGCAGGTAAGGAAGTGGTCCAACTTTATGTGACGGATCTCGTGGCCAGTTTGACTCCGGCTGGTAAACGGCTCAAACGATTCGCGAAGATCCACCTCGAACCGGGACAAAGCCGCACGTTAAGTTTCCGGCTGCGGCAAGAAGACCTGGCCTTCGTAGATACGAACAACAAATCTGTTGTCGAGCCAGGCGAGTTTGAGATCTCGATAGGTGGTCTGAAGGAAAAGTTTACGCTTCGTTAGAAGTGCAGGAGATTCAACTTGGAGAAACGCTTTAGCTTTCCAAATGCATTCGGTAGGGCCATCTCTCTCGGCCTGATGTTGAGTCTCCTCGTCACATTGATCTCCGCCCAGTCCCAGGACAAAACGCGGCAGACCAAAAAGCCCGAAGAAGACGACGTCATCAGGGTCAGTTCAAACTTGGTGAATTTCGACGTTATGGTTCGAGACAAGAAAGGCAAAGCGGTTAGAGATCTAAAAGCCGAAGATTTCGTAGTAACCGAAAACGGCGTCAAGCAAAACATCGAGTTCTTTGATTCCACCCTGGGTGGGGATAGTTCAACGACAGCACCAGCGGCGGCCAGCGTCACACCCGTAACCTCGACGCCGCGAACTATGCCGCGTAATGTCATCGCGTTAGTCTTAGATGGACAAACTACAGAGACAACAAACCTCAAGCCTGTCCGCGATGGCATCACCAAATTTATTAAAGAGCGGATCACGACTGACGATTCAACCGCGCTGTTTGCGATCGCAGGTGGATTGCAGCTCCTGCAACCATTCACTCAAGACAAACAAAAACTGCTTTCCGCCGTCGAGGGTGCAACGCACATCTCGGCGCAAGCCAAGACTGCGGAGGGTCGCGGTCTGCAAGGGTCAATCGACAAGCTCCGAGAACAACTCGCGGCAGCTCCCTCTGGTCCTATCGAGACAGCCGCAGGTGGCTCAGCAGCAGCACAAGCAATGATTTCGCGGCGCGTGCTGGAGCAATTCCTCCAACTCAGAACGACGCTCAGCACACAGCAAACGCGTCCTATTCTTGCCGCTCTCGCAGCGATCTGCGAAGGACTGCGACCGATTCGAAGCAAGAAGACGTTGATTATGTTTTCGCAGGGTTTCGTGGCTCCCGAGGTTCTTGACTGGCAGGTCCAGAGCACGATCGATCTCGCAAATCGTGCGAACGTCTCGATCTATATCATCGACTCCACAGGACTCACGGGAGGCGTACCTCAATCGGGCGCTTATGTTCCGCCATCCGCTTTGGCGGGAATATCAGCTGCCGTTGATCAGGAGAGTCGAATGCGAGCCAGCGCAGGGCAAAGCATTTTTGATATCTCGCGACATGAAGGAATTGATCGACAACAGGACTTGTTGTCTCGTATTTCAGAAGACACAGGCGGACGCTTCATCAAGAACACGAACGACTTTGCGAATGGACTTAACCGTGTTGATGAGGAAATCCGGTCACGTTACACCCTGGCCTATCGGAGTACTGATCAAACTTTTGATGGTCGATTTCGAAAGGTGAAGATTGAAGTGAACAGACCAGGCGTCGGAGTTGTTGCCCGGTCGGGATATTACGCCATTCCTCCCGCTCAAGTCGTTCCCGTTTCACCCGAGGAGCGAAAAATGATTGAAAGTTTTTCATCGCTCGAAACAAGTTCGACATTGCCGATCTCAGTTGAACTAAATGCCGTTCGATCGAAAGAAGGCGCTTACGTTGTACCACTCTTATTCGACATCTCGCCGGAGTCTGTAACCTTTCAAGAGCAAGCGGGAAAGCGACGACTGCAGTTGGATGTGTTGGGCTTGGTCAGAAAAGAGGGCGAAGATAGAATCCTTTCGCGGCTCGGCGGAAACTTTAGCGTCGACCTAAGCGGCGATCAGTATCAATCAATTCTGAACGACAAGATCTTCTACCGGCAGGACGTTGAACTACAAGCGGGATCTTATTCGATCGATCTAATGGTGAAGGATCGCGCATCAGGCCGTGCGGCTGCCCGGCGAGAAAAGATCGTGTTGCCGACCGCGGATGATGAATTCTTTGTGTCCAGACCCGTGTTAAGCCGAAACGCAACGGCCGTCATTCCATCCCTGTCGAACTCGAACGATGCATTCAGCGTCGGCAACATACAGATTCGTCCGTCGCCTAGCCATCAATTTCGCGCAACAGACAATCTGATCATTTTATTCAGGCTCTATAACGCGGCGCCAGCACCGGATACGAAGAAGCCTCGAGTGAGAGTTAGTGTGAATCTGGAGCGAGACGGAAAACTCGCCACGAAGCCATTCGAGTTTGAGCTCACGGAAATCACGTCTGACCCTCTGCCACATGTGGCATTTGCAAAATTCATAAAGCTGACGGGACTTCCCGCCGGAAAGTACAAGGCCGTAATTCAAAGCAAGGACATGGTCAAGCAGAAAGTACTCACACAAGATGTTTGGTTTGAAATAATGCAATGAGTCAGGAGCGTAAATCGACGAATGACCGTTAAATGGACCCCGCTCGTAGTTGCACTGATCTCTCTTTTGATGCCTCTCGCCAGTGACAATGCCAGGCAACAAACGCCAAACCCAAATGCCGTTGCACGACTGAACCTGATGCCCATGCCGGCATCAGTAACTGTCCAGCCCGGTCGGCTTCCAGTCACTGGCACGTTCCGTGTGGCAACCAAGGGTTTTGTTGACGATCGTTTACGCAATGGCGTCTCGCGAATGATCGCACGACTTGCCGGACGAACAGTCCTGGGCCTGTCCTACGATCCGGCAAGCGACGAAAACGCCGCGGCTCTCTTGATTCAGACCGATAAACCGGGCGATACGATCCCTTCAATCCACGAAAACGAGAGCTATCGGTTAGATATCAATGACAAGCAAGCGCGGCTGACAGCGCAGACCGTTGTTGGCGTCCTTCGCGGACTGGAAACTTTTCTTCAATTACTTGAGTCTGATCGCGATGGTTACTACTTGCCGGCAGTGACGATCCAGGATCAGCCGCGCTTTCCGTGGAGAGGTTTGCTTATTGATATCGGCCGGCACTTCGAGCCGATGGAAGTGCTCAAACGGAATATCGATGCGATGGCTGCGGTGAAACTCAACGTTCTCCACTGGCACCTCACAGAGGATCAGGGTTTTCGTGTGGAGAGTAAAAAATTTCCAAAGCTCCACACCATGGGATCTGACGGGCTGTACTACACCCAGGATCAAGTACGCGAAGTTATTGCCTATGCCCGTGAACGAGGAATTCGCGTTATGCCGGAGTTTGATATTCCCGGGCACAGCACTAGTTGGTTAGTGGGCCATCCAGAGCTCGGCAGTGCGCCTGGACCTTATACGATCGAACGGCGACCCGGCATCTTTGAACCCGCGCTCGATCCTACTCGCGAAGAGGTCTACAAATTCCTCGACACTTTTCTTGGCGAGATGGCGGCGCTTTTTCCTGATGCTTACCTGCACATCGGCGGGGACGAGAACGAAGGCAAACAGTGGGATCGAAACCCGAAGATACAGGCTTTCATGAAGGAAAAAGGTATCAAGGACAACCATGCGCTTCAGGCTTATTTCAACCAGCGGCTATTAAAAATTCTGCAAAAGCACGGAAAGAAGATGATCGGCTGGGACGAAATCCTTCAACCTGAACTGCCGAAGGACGTCGTGATTCATTCCTGGCGCGGTACTAAAGCACTGGCCGATGCAGCCAAGAAGGGTTACGAAGGAATCCTGTCGAATGGCTACTACATCGATTTAATTTTTCCCGCGTCACAACACTACGTACCTGATCCGTTACCGGCTGACAGCGATCTAACACCTGAGCAAGCAAAGCATATACTCGGTGGTGAAGCGACGATGTGGGGCGAGTGGGTCACGCCTGAAACCATCGATTCTCGCATTTGGCCTCGTACGGCAGCGATTGCCGAAAGACTGTGGTCGCCGCGGTCAGTCAACGACATCGATAGTATGTACCGGCGACTCGCCGTGCTCAGCATTCAGTTAGAAGAGCTTGGATTAACACACAAGAGAAATCAGGACATGCTGCTGCGCCGTTTGGTCCGCAACGACAACATTGGTCCATTGAAAACGCTTGTGTCTGTGATTGAACCGGTAAAAGAATACCGTCGCTATCAGTTGCGCCCGCAGATCATGATAAATCCGTTGACGGGTGTCGTTGATGCCACAACACCTGACAGCGTTACGGGTCGACAGTTTTCGGCGATGGTTCGAGATTTTCTCAACGACGCTCCTCGCTATCAACTCTATCGTGCTGAACTGAGCCAAACACTTTCGCATTGGCAAGCTTCAGGAGCCCAGCTCGATCCGGTTATCGACCGATCGCCGGCATTGAAAGAAATCCAACCGCTCGCCAAAAATCTAACTCACCTGGGCGAGACGGGACTGCAAGCTATCGCGTACCTTTCGTCGCGAATGCCGCCGCCGCCGGGGTGGCGTGAAACGAGCCTCGCAAAGTTGGAAGAAGCAGCGAAGCCCTACGCAGCACTCGAGTTTGTCGTTGTTTCCGCGGTGAAGGATTTGGTGGTGGGCGCTTCCGAGATGAAACCCTAGACTTAGATCAACTTCGTTTCGTAAGCGCAGAAGCATGGTGCGTAGATGTTATGAGATTTCAATCACAATGCTCACTGCTGATCTTCGTTTCCGCGCTACTAACTCTCAATCTTTTCCAACAACAAACTACAACGCCGGCGACTTCGAATTACATCGGCGATGATAAATGCTTCACCTGCCACGCAAGCTATCGGAATTATCTCGCTACCGCACATCATTTAACTTCACAGCCAGCAACAGCAACATCCATCGCCGGGAGTTTTGCTCCGGACAAGAATATTCTTAAGACGCATCAACCCGAACTGCATTATCGTTTGGAATCAAGATCAAATGGCTTCTTTCAAACCGGCGTCCTGGGAACACCACCCGACACCGTCTCGATCTCTGAACGCTTTGATTTGGTGATTGGATCCGGCCGCAAGGGGCAAACATATCTGTACTGGGGAAACAACGATCAGCTCTTTCAACTGCCGGTGTCGTACTGGACCGAAGTAGCGAGTTGGGTCAACAGTCCGGGTTACGGCGATAGAACTTTGGATTTCAGCCGTCCGGTTGTGCCGCGTTGCCTGGAATGTCATGCGACATCTTTCCAACCCGTTGCTAATTCGGATGTCGTGAACCGCTATAACAAATCCAACTACGTGCTCGGTGTGTCGTGCGAGAAGTGTCATGGTCCAGGCGAACGACACGCACAGATCAACACGCCTGGATCTCCCAAACCAATCAACCAACAAATAGTGAATCCGGCAAAACTCACGCGTGAAAGGCAACTCGCACTCTGTTCTCTCTGTCACGGAGGAATCGGAATTCAGAAGGCGCCCGCATTCTCTTTCACGGCCGGACAACTGCTGGATGACTTCCTCCGTGTTGAAATTCCAAAGCCCGATGAACCACTAGATGTCCACGGTAGTCAAGTTGCCTTGTTGGAGCGGAGCAGATGTTTTAAGGAGTCGCAGATGAATTGTTCAACTTGCCATGATGTGCATCTTAGCCAACGTGAGGTTGGACAATTCTCAGAGAAATGCCTGGCCTGTCATAAAGTTGAGAGCTGCGGTCTTCATCGACATCAAGGGCAAAGCATCGCCGGAAAGTGCGTGAACTGCCATATGCCGAATGAAACTTCTAACGTGATCTTTTCGACGCACGACGGGGTTCGTTTGAGACCGAAGGTGCGCAATCACTGGATCAAAGTTTATCAGCCTGTCCGATAGCTTGAACTACCTGGGTGTTGTCTCATTCGGTCTTACAATGCGAATCCAATGATCTGTAAATGCGGCGTGCATTCCGGGCAGTTCTACCTTCGGCATGTGGCAGCTCACGCATTTATTTGTACTCACCGGACAAGCTGCCGCATTTCGTCCCACAGTTTGCGTGCCTTTAGCTTTAGATAAATGACACGCCAGGCACTTCTGATCGTAATAAGCGACTTCTTTCGATAACTTCTGGTGAGGATCATGACAAGCCAGGCATCCGATCCGCCGGTCGTTTGTGTTGTGCCCACGGCTATTGAAGATCCTATACGGCTGAAACCGAATATTATTGATCCCTGATTGACCGGGCATCAGCATCGCCTGTTCAAAACTCGTATGACATGTTCCGCAAAAGGATTGTGAAAGTTCGAAAGCCCCAAGATTGCTCGGATCAAAAATGTGCAGATCACCTGTCTTCTTTTCTTTCATTGCCACTACGTGTTTCGCGCCTGGTCCATGACACGCCTCACAGGCGATGCCTGGAGTCAAACGTTCGGTGCTCAATGTGATTCCGCTTACGGCGCCTGTCGTGTGACAACCAAAGCACTGTAGTTGCTCTTCACTTCCGATCGCCCGGCCCAGCGCGTCTTCCACAGAGGTGGGTACTGACTGGCGGTGTCCGATTGTGAAATCAAGCTGGCGGATCTTCTCGTAATAGCTGACCCTCGTCTCGTAAAGTGTTCCCTTGTGTCGAAAGACGTAGGTCTGGCCGACGTGGCCCTGCCCAAAGCAGTAGAGTACGGGTTCACTTATTGTGTTGGTGCCGTCGCCAACTGAATAAACAATTGCTTTGCCTTGACGCGATATTTCGAATGTATAAGGCCCAGTGCGAAAACTTAGCCGCCCTCGTTCATTGATAATTCGGCAGTCAGGGGCGACTTCCAATGCCTGCGCCATTGGCGTGTTCAAGTAGTCTGCGTAGCGAGTGTGACAACCTACACACTCTTTATTCCCCACGAATCGAATGCCGCGTGAATCAGCGTTTGGCCGCCAGTCGGAGAACAACGTATCCACCTGCGCCTGACAGATCATGATTAACCCGATAAGGACGCCGATCCCGCCAATTACTTTTACAACTGAACTCACTTGTTAACTATTCCGACACCTTCCACAATTCTCACGTATGCGTTTAGAGGAAGCTTGGTCACCCGGTCAACCTTGCCGCTCGGCCAGCGGATCTCGACGAAATCGATTTTAGGGGCAGAACCGATGCCCAGGATCTCACGCGGATCGTGGGACGAAAGATAACTGCCACCGCTGATCTTTAGCCGACTGCGCTTCGTCGCTCCAACCTGCCAGGTAATCAGGGCCCCGACTGCCGAGGAATTACTGATCTTTGCAACGAGCTGGAGGCCGATCCAATTGTTCCTGTTGCCTCCCTCGTTCCGCAACAACAATGGAGGCTCACCATTATTAGACGTGAGCACATCAGTATCACCGTCGTTGTCGAAGTCACCGATCGCCATACCGCGTCCTGAAAATATTTTCTTGAACACCGTTCCCGAGATTGCACTAACGTCTTTGAATAAACGACCGGTGTTCTCAAACAACAGCATCTCTTCCCGGTACTTTACGCGTGGGATTCGCGATTCGATCATGTCGTCAGGATGACCATTCACCAGCAACAAGTCAGGGTCACCATCGTTGTCGTAATCAAAGAACTTCAGTCCCCAACCGCTCAGCAGTTGAGTCGCTGGGGCGATCTCTCCAGGCTGGTCCTCAAAAATCAACTCTTTTTGATTGCGATAGAGACTGAAGAACTCCTGATCAATATTAGCAACAAAAAGATCCTGCCAACCATCTGCATCATAGTCAGTGGAGTCGACACCCATTCCGGACCGTGGCCGGCCACTCTCTCCGTAGGCGACACCCGCTGCTAAGCCAGCCTCCTCGAATTTTCCGCCGCCTTTGTTTACGAAGAGAAAGTTGGGCATCGTGTCGTTCGCGACGAATAGATCCATTAGTCCGTCGTTGTTCACATCGGTCGCCACCACGCCAAACGATTTCCCAGGATGATCGGCAATGCCTGACTCGCGGCTTACATCTTTGAATGTACCATCGCCTTTATTCTGAAATAGTCTTGATGGTTGCGGCTTAAACAGGCGCGGCACACAGTAGTAACGACGCTTAAGTGTTTCGTCAGTGCACAGTGGGTTCTGTGTCTTGTCGTAGAACACAAAGCTGGAAACGAATAGATCAAGCCGGCCATCGTTGTCGTAGTCGAACCACGTTGCACAGGTGGACCAGCCGGGCGCTGAGACACCTGCTTTATCTGTTTGATCTGAGAAAGTACCGTCGCCGTTATTTCGATAGAGAATATTCGAACCGTAGTTTGTAATGTACAGATCTACATTTCCGTCAGCATCGAAGTCGGCAGCAGCCACACCCATGCCGAAACGACCTCCAGCCACTCCAGCTTTATCCGTCACATCGGAAAACGTGCCGTCGCGATTGTTTCGGTAGAGGGCGTTTTTCAAAGGCGTTGCTGGAACAAAGAAATCAGATGGCCCGCTGTTAACCAGGTACACATCCATCCAACCGTCGTTGTCGTAATCAAGAAAGGCACAGCCAGCGCCAACGGTCTCAGGCAATTGACGATCTGCCGAATGAGCGTTGTTATGAATCCAGGTTATCTTGCTTGCTGAGGCAGGAACTTCCTGAAAAGTGACAGGTGTTCGGGTCGGACCAACGGGTTTCTGTGCCGGTGCTAGTTTGATTACTAACATCACGACCGTAAGCAGGATAAATAATGGTCGCACGTGGATTCGAGACAATGTTTGTTTAGATTTGGTTGATTAGCTGCGCGGTTTCAAATGTCCATCAATGCGGGGAAGAACCGGGCGGCCGGACAACAACTCCACCGCTCGATGCGCCTTTGCTCTTAAGCCTGTCGATGATCTTCATTTCTTCCTGAGCCTTGGCCGGCTCCTTAATCCGAGCGTACAACAACGCGAGATTGTAGTGACCGGTAGGCTCCTCGGGATCGAGCTTCACTGCTGTTTCCAACTCCTCCCGAGCGCGCAAATAGTTCTTGACCTTCATATAGCTCGCACCAAGTGCGATTCGCGCGTGAGCATACGACGGAAGTTGCCGCACAGCTTTCTCGAAAAGCACAATCGCCTGCGCATCGTTGTTCTGCTCCTGCTCCACAAGACCGAGGTAGTAATAAACCTCCGGAATCGCAGCGCCGGAGCGAGCGCTCTTCTCCAACCACAAGCGAGCATCACCGTATTTTTTTTGATTGAGCAAAACATACCCGAGATGCAATTGAGCCTGGGCGTTGTTCGGTTGAATCTCCAGCAATCGACGAAAAACTTTTTCAGCCTCGAAAAGATCGCCTTTCCTTAACCAGGCGATACCAAGGGCGAGCATGTACGTCGGTTCTTTTGGTGTTATCTCAAGCGACCGCTCAAGCGCCGACTTCGCATGATCAAACAACCCGATCCTCATGGCTTCGATTGAAAACTTGTAAAGAAACTCTGGTGAGCTTGATTTAGCAATTAGAGTGGCGACGCGGTCAAGAAAGATGGAAGCTTCTTTTATCTCACCTTTGAGTCGGGAGATCTGCGCCAGTCCGAATAGCGCGCCAGCATTTTCAAGCCGTCCCTCGAGCGCTTGTAAGTAATTCTCTTCAGCCTTTTGCAGAGAGTTTTTCGCAACATACGCATCACCGAGGATTACCAGGAGCGAAGCCGGGACACTGCGGGTCGCTTTTCGGCCTTCAATAAAGCTGATGCATTCGTCGAACCGTTGCTGCGACAAAAACAGCTCCGCCAGCCTTTCTGTCGCCTCTACGTGATCGGGTTCAATTGTTAGAACTTCTCTCAGTTGCAGGATCGCTTTGTCAGGAGCTCGTTTAAGCAGATACAAGTAAACGAGATTCATTCGAGCGGCGTTGAGGTTCTTATCATTTCGCAAAGCGCGACTGAATAACGTTTCCGCTTCCACGAGGCGATTTTGCTTCGCGCGAATCGTCCCCATGAGATTCAAGGCAACCGGGTGATCCACCGAACTTCTCAAAACCGTCGACAGTTGCTTCTCAGCCTCAGCAAGGTGGTTGTCGCGAATGAGTGAAGCCACCTGCTCGAAGAATTCAACCTGGGCTTGGTCCTGAGCACTGACGATTGGCACACAGAAAAGCCACAAAGCGCAGGCTATATAAGCTGCGGCCCTGGCTTTCTTCGCAACCCGTCTATCGGCTGAACTCTTTCTCACCAACGTTTCCCTGGCCTTCCTTGATCGTGACTATGCGATTCACGCCAACGCTTGAGACCTTATCCACTACACCGCTGGGCCAATGCACCTCAATCGAATCCACTTTGGTGCGCTTTTGCAGACCAAAATGCAATCTCAAATCACTCTGCGAAATGTAGCTGTCGCCACTTCGCACTTCATCCACCTGCGTCAGGTCGCCGGAGACAACCGTAACGCGCGCGCCAATACCACTGCGATTGCTCTTCACACCTACGGTCTTAATGAGGATGGAATTGTCCGTGTTGCCCCCATCATTGCGCAAAAGCTGAGGTGGCCCGTCGAGGTCAGCGATGATTAGATCTATATCACCATCGTTATCGATATCACCAAATGCGACACCGCGGCTCACGCGATCTTCAGTCAGCACTGCGCCAAAATCCGCCGACACCTCACTGAATGTCCCATCACGGTTATTCCGATGCAGCAACCTCCGCTGCCGGTAGCCGGGTAGTTGCGGATAGACATGGCCGTTAGCAACGAACAGATCGACCCATCCATCGTTGTTGTAATCAAAGAATTTTGTGCCCCAGCCAACGTAGGGCAAACTCACTGCAGCGACCTTGGCAGCATACGAAAGGTCAGTGAACGAGTTCTTTCCGTTGTTATGGTAGAGCGTGTTGTATTCGTCGGCAAAATTGGTGACGAACAAATCGAGCTTGCCGTCGTGGTCGTAATCGCTGACCGTCACGCCCATAGATCCTTGTTCGCTGCCGTTCTCGTTAACGCCGGTACCCGCAACAAATCCAATCTCTTCAAACGTGCCATCACCCTTGTTCCGATAATGAAAGTTTGGAGTGGAGTCGTTGGCGACAAAAATGTCTATTAGGCCGTCTTCATCGAAGTCACTGGTGATGACTCCAAGCCCGTAATAGCCATCCGGGTCACTGACACCCGCCGCCTTCGAAACCTCAGTGAAAGTTCCGTTGCCATTATTACGGTAAAGCGAATCGCCAGCGCCCTTTAAGCCTCGTGGACCGCACTGCACTGCGATCGATTTGTACTGACACGACTTGCCTTGACCAAATTCCGGAAGATTGTTCACATCGAAATCGACATAGTTCGAAACGAACAGATCGAGATCGCCGTCTCGATCGTAGTCAAAGAACGAGGCGCCGGTGGACCACCGTGGATCGCTTACTCCCGCTTTAGCCGTGACGTTCGTGAAGGTGCCATCTCCGTTGTTCTTAAAGAGATAGTCCGGGCCAAGACAAGTCACATAAAGATCCTCAAAGCCGTCGTTATTGTAATCGCCGACGGCTACACCCATACCCCAGCCTATGTCACTGACACCTGCTTTTTCGGCAACTTCTGTAAATTTCCCGCCGCCTAGGTTGCGATAAAGCTGGCTCTTGGTTTTTCCTTTGGTCTTAACAAGGTCGACGGTGAGGGAGTTGACCAAATAAATATCGAGATCGCCGTCGTTGTCGTAATCAAACAAGGCCACGCCGCCGCTCATCGACTCTACGATATATTTTTTCTCAGGCGAGGCCACGTGTCGGAAGCTGATGCCGGCCTGAGTGGTGATGTCGGTAAAAGCAATCTTGATCGATTGCGCCACCGGTTGTTGAGAAAAAAATAGAGCCAACAGTGCCAGGCTCGCGAGGAAGGGATATGGTCTCATGTCGCCGCTATTGATCCGTGTTCGAGCGAGCTTTCTCTTTTAGGTCTTTCGACATCTTCAGGTGATTCTCGCCTTCTGTCTTACGACCTGCAGCAATGTAGGCTCGACCGAGTTGATAGTGAATATGGGCCTGGTCGGGTTTTAGCCGCACGGCGACCTCAAGGTTCTCGATACTGCCTTTTATGTCACCCTTCTGCAACAAGGCTTTGCCCAGCTCATAGCGCGCGTCAACAAAATCAGGTTTCTCTCTGACGATCTCCTGCATCAGCGTTATTCCCTTTTCCGTCTCCTGTTGAGCAAGCAAAGTGAAGGCAAGATGATATTTCGCCTGAAGGTCGTTTGGATTAACTGTTAGCTCCAGCCGAAACTCATTCGCAGCCTCTGACAGTTTCCCTGCTTTGAAGTGAATGAGACCGGTATAGAAATGGGCCAAGCGAAGTTTGTTGTCCAGGCTTAGAGCTGTGCGTAACTCTGCTAGTGCTTTGTCGACCTCACCGCGTTCGTAATGAGCCTGGCTAAAGAGGATGTGCAGTTGCGGGGTATTTACCCCAATCGCCACCATCTGCTCGATAACGCGATTAGCTGCGTCAAGTTTCCCGTTCTTAAGTAATGAAAGAGCGAGAGGGTAATAAAGAGCAGCATCCTGAGACTTTACAGCTACAACCTCAGTTAGTAACGCGGACGCCTTGGGATAATCGTAGATCATGAAGTAGCTCAGTCCGAGTAGTTGCTTAATCCCGATGTTATCGGGTTTGATTTTGAGTTCGTTTTCGAGAGCGGGTATGGCCTCTTTGTATGACTCTGATTTGTAATATGCCAGGCCGAGGTTGTAATTGAGTCCTTCCTGATTCGGGTTCCATTTTGCCGCCAACGCAAATTGTGCCGCAGCTTCGCGAAAGTCCTGCTGCTCTGCGCGCAGCAACCCGATGCTGTTATGCGCGGCTGCGACTACCTTGCTGTAATAGATCTCTTCTGTCTTCAGTTCTTGCGCCTTCGTCGGTTCAAGTGCTTCACGTTCTGCTATAACTCCTTCAGCTTTGACCAACTCTGGCATCGCCCCAACTTGCTCAGGTAATTTGTTGCCACTGATAAAGGCCCCGACCTTTTTCTCGTCAAGTTTAAATCCTTTCGACTTGAGATCAGCGGAGAGTTTCAGCTCCTTTTCACCTTCGGCAGTCCTCCCAACTTTCATCAGCGATTGGCCCAATCGGTAATGTGCGGTTGTGACCTGGTAGTCGTTGTGATCAAGCGACGGGTTGAGCGCAATACTCTTTTGCAGGACCTCGATCGCTTCCTTGTGCCTGCCTACTCCCTGGTACGCCTGGCCCAAGTGAAAGTAGGTATCGGGATTGTTCGGATGTTTCGAAGCTGCCTTTTCGAGCAAAGAGACCGCAAGCTCAAATTTACGTTCCATTATGTAAAGAATGCCGAGATAAAAGTTCGCGAAGTACTCCTCCGGATTCGCGGCTAATTCAATCTTAAACTCCTCGATCGCGTCAGCGATTCTGGAAGCGCCGTCCTTATATAAATAGGTGAGACCAAGATAGTAGTGGACTCGTGGGAATGATGGATTGAGTGTGATTGCCTGCTTAAACTCTTCGATCGATTCGCCGAGATAACCTGTCTCCCGGTAAGCACGTCCGATGAGAACCCGGAGAGCGGGTCGATTACCGAGGCGTTGTGCCATTCCTTCGTACAACTGTTTTGCCTTCGGCAGATCCTTTTGCTTCAGGAAACAGAGGCCGAGCGTATATTCCGCGTCGTAATCCGAGGGAGTGAGTTTTAATGTCGCCTCGAGTTCCCTCCTCGCGCTCTCAAAGTCGCCCATCATGAAGTAGGTCTTACCCAGCAGGTGGTGAGCTATTGCGCTTTGTGAGTTAGCGCCAATGGCTCGCTGCAGTGGTTGAATGGCGTCCGAATATTTCCCGGTGTAGAAGTACGCAATGGCGAGATCAGTCAGAGCATCTGTCGCGTCACGTCGAACCGAGATTGCAGCCTCAAGAGCCCCAACGGACGCTGGATAGTTGCTCTCGGCTAGATAAACCTTTCCGAGGCGATGGTAGGCTTCGCTGAGTATGATGTTGAATTCAGCCTCTGCCCTCGTGAAGTTTCCTTCGCGTCGAGCTGCATTAGCTGCGTCGTAATGCTTACGAAATAGATCGCTTTGTGCCTGGAAAAAGGAGATCAATAACAGGGCTGGAAGACAGACCAGGCGAAGGGACATCGTTAGGTAACTCTGAAGCGGAATCGAGAATAAACGCAGACGAAGTGCGAGTGTAAAAACTCAGCACTTCGTCGTTGTTTAGAACTATTGGGGAGTATATCAGAAGGTGAATTTGAACCCGAACTGAATCTCACGCGGTGCTTGAGCTGTCGTAAGCGTTCCGAAGCTTTGCAAATTCCGTGTGTCGAGATCAAATCCAACAAAGTTCGTGTGATTGAAGACATTAAACATCTCGGTGCGGAACTGGAATCCGTATCGTTCCTTAAATCTCCAATTCTTCGCCACAGAGAAGTCGATGTTCATGATCGGTTTTCCTCGCACCGCGCCTTTACCGAGCGAGCCGATTCGGCCAACCCCAGGATTCCTGAATGCTGCCGGGTTCAGGTGCTGCGTTGCGTCGTTTGTATTCAGATAGAGCGGTGCTCCGGTGTAATCCGGTCGCTGTCCGACTGCGCTCGCCGTACCGAGGCTGTTAAAGCCACTAAAAACATCAATCGGAGTAGATCCGAAGTACGATCCAATAGCATTCAACTGCCAATCACTCAGGGCCAGATGCGCGGCGTGGCCCCAACTCCTGAACGAGGGCAAGACGTACACAACATTACTGACGAAGGTATGTCTTCGATCGAGATCGGCGTCCCCCTTATCACTCTTGAAGTTGAAAGGATCACTGGTGGTGTTAGTAAATGCTGTTAACGCCACATCGGAGATCGCATGCCCCCAGGTGTATGAGGCCTGGAACGCCAGCCGATCAGAGAAGCGTCGATTGAGCCACAACTGCATCGCATGATAACTGGAGTTGCCATTCGACTCGTCAGTATTGATGGTGCCTACGCCTCTCAAAAGACGATTGTCAGCCAGCAACTGTCCCGAGTCCCGTACCGTTCCAGTCACCGGGCTCACGATGTTATTCGTGGCTCGTGCATACTGAAGTCTGGCCGGATCCGAACTGCCATCGCACGCAGTTCCTCGACAAGCAACGTTTGGCGCAATGTCGTTACGGTTCACATTGCGGCGCCAAATATGCAAACCGTGATTGCCGATGTAGGACGCTTCGAACGTCGTATTCTTCATCAGCTGGTGGGAAATTGTCAGGTTCCATTGATAGCTTTCAGGTGGCCGAAAGCCCACATCGACAGCGTTGAAACCCGCGTTAGGATTTACGCCAGCAACGTTGGTTCTCAGCCCTGGGTTGATGGTGTCAAGGCTGCGACAGGTCGGACAGTTCGCGAGTGTGGTACCAGCTCCGTTCCAACCTGAACCTGCACTTACCGTTGTAGTCCACGGAGGATTACCTGTCATTCGAAGCAGATCCTCAATCACATTGGAACGGCTCATATAACGACCGAAGCCCACCCTGACAGCTGTTTCACCTGTGCCCTTCACGTCCCACGCCAAACCAAATCGTGGCTGCCAGCCTGCCTTGTAGGTTTCGATGGTCGATTTTCCGATTCCCAATCCTACAGCTTCGTCCGCAGTGACAAGACCGGTGTTGAAATCAATTCCGTTGTATAGGTTCGGTAAGAAGTTTGAGATCCGATTGTCTATCTCCCATGCCGGCAGAAACTGGGAATAGCGTAAACCGAGCGTAATCGATACGCGTGGATGAATTTTCCATGTGTCGTTCCCATAGAATTCGAAATCACGCCAGCGACCCTCAGCGATTTCAGTGGTCTGAATCTCCGTATAGTTAAGAAGCACGGTGTCCCTGAGTAGGAGGTCAGCAATACAATGGCCCGTCTGTTCACCGCAGCCTTGAATGGCTCTCGATGTGTTGCCGCCACCAGCACCACCGCCCGGCTCGTCTTTGAGATTGTGACTGAAGAGAGCACCGAATTTCAGATCGTGGTTGCCTCTTACTAAGGAGAAATCATCTTTCCAAATGTAGAGGTCTTCGCGATTGGCCCACGGAGCCTGGTGCCAGAGATTCGCGTATCCGCCTGCGCCCCAGAACAAGGCAGGTATACTGCCACCAACACGTGAATCTGTTGTTGGGAACACAGTCGGAATCGCGGCAGTGATCTCATCTTCGAGCGCCTGGGTAGCCGGGGAAGTAGTAATGATGATGTCGTTGCCGGCTTTTGAAAACTGAAAGTCATTAACCATTGTCGACGAAAGAGTATTCGTCAGCTTCACGGCAAAACTATGGCTCGGCTGGCTCCAGTCGGACGTAAGCGTAGGATACGGCGAGTCGCCCCAGAAGTTATTTGAGGCTGCAAGGTGCGTCCACTTTTCATTTATGTAGCGGACCATCAGGTTCATGTTGCTGGTGATGTTTACGTCACCGCGAATCATATCCTGACGCGTATCGATTGGTTGCAGTTGCGAACTCGCCCAATTCTGAAAACTACTGTTATTGGGATCCGGGAAAAGCTTGACGAGCGCCTGCCCACCGGGGCTTAGCTGGCCTGTTGGGATCCGATTACCCGGGAAACATCCGGTGACGACTGGAGGAGTTGAGTTAGGCGTACAGACTCCACCCGGAATGTGTGGTAACGGTCCGGTCAATACTCCGCTAAAGTCACCCTGCTTTTCCGCAGCCGTGGGAACCCTTGCGGAAAGCACTGAGCCTCGTCGTTCTTTTCTCCACTCCTCCGACCAGAAGAAAAACGCTCTGTTCTTAATTATTGGACCACTGAAGTTGCCACCAAAGTTGTTGTACTTCAACTCTGGCTTAGGCTGACCAGCGCGGTTCAAGAAGAAGTTATTCGCATTCAGCTTGTCATTTCGGTAGAACTCGAAAACGCTCCCGTGAAAGTCATTCCCACCGCCCTTGGTGATTAGGTTCACGACTGCGCCCTGAGCTTGTCCGAATTCTGCACTAAAGCTGTTGCGCTCTACGCGGAACTCCTGAATCGAGTCGACAGACGGGAAGACGAGAAGGGTTCGATTCGATCCGACGTCCATGTTGTTGACGCCGTCAACCGTCCACAGATTCGCATTCGACTGGTTGCCGTTGACCGACATGTCGACGCCGGCGTTGAGTCCTGTTCCTCTCGTTGCGAAAGCACCGCCCGCGCCTGATTGCGTTACCGGCGAAACACCCGGAACCATCAGCGCAAGCTGCGCATAGTTACGACCATTGAGTGGCAACTCAGTTACCTGCTTCTCAGAAATCAGACTGCTCACTTCACCACTGCGCAGTTCCACGGGAGCTTGTTCGCTTGTGATGGTCACAGTTTCACTTACCTGGCCCACTTGGAGATCGATGTTGACAGTCTTGTTTTCACTGACGTGGAGCTCGACCCCAGTAGTCACGGTTTTCTTGAAACCGCTCGGCGCGGCAGTAATGGTATAAAGGCCGGCAGGCAAACTCGAAACAGTGTAAAAACCATCGCCATCCGTGGTGACGGTACGGCTGGCGGTGCCAGTCTTCTCGTCAGTGATTGTCACTTCCACGTTCGCAACCCTGGCACCTTGCGGATCTCTCACCGTGCCGGAGATGTTTCCTGCGGTGCTCGACTGGCCGTGCACACTTATAAGCAGACCAATACTAAGCAAGAGTAATGACGCCCGCATCCAAGACCTGATCGACATACAACACCTCCAGGGTGGTATCCGGAATGGAACTACGAATTCTTAACTAACGCAGCCCGCTTGGTCGTCGTTCTACAAATTGTATCGAGTTGCTACTTTGTTGCAGAGGCTAGCAAAAGTATTTAATACTAATCTGCATTGGTGTCAAGCACTTTTTCGTGGCTCTATAGCTATTCGCGGGTTTATTTTTCGGAGGGAAGAGCCTGGTTTGGAGCACTGACGATTCTCGGGAGACTCAGGTAAAGGAAACTGAGGCGAATTTGCTAGCCAAAACAAGACTTAGAGCGCCCATCAGTGTCGGTTCAGGACCAAGCGTCGAGGCGATGATGCGTGTAGACGGTAAGCCCCGACAAATACTTGATTCAACCGTATTATGAAGCTCTTCGCTGATAACCGGCCAGGCGCGAACTATTGGCCCCCCAACAATAACTGCTTCTGGCGCCAGACCCCGGATCAAATTCGCTATGCCGATGCCGAGGTAGTGTGCAGTCTCTTTGAGAGCCGAGCGCGCCGCATCGTTGTTGTCCAACGCGAGATCCATTAGGTCACTAAAGTTCGGATTGGCATGTCCGTTGTGATTGCCTGAAAGACTTTTGTAGCGCGCAAGAGCGGAACGTTCAGAAGCAAATGCTTCCCAACACTCGCGACTACCCGACGCGCAAGCAACAGGGGCGCCGCTGCCGATCGTCATGTGGCCAAACTCTCCGGCAGCACCACCTTCTCCCCGATAGACCTGCCCATCGAACACGATTCCCGTTCCGACACCCTCTTCAACTAACACTAAAATGAAATCTCTTACTTCCCTGATCTCGGGCCGGCCGAACCAAAGCTCCGCGAGCGCCGCTGCGTTCGCATCGTTTTCCAGGGACACTGGCAATCCAATCTCCGCTGATACCTGTTCGACCAATGGAATGTCGCGCCACTTGAACTGTGGCACGTAAAGTTTGGTGCCTTCTGAATCAACCAGTCCGGGCAGACTGATGCCGATACCTTCAATCGTACTTTTATTCTTCGCGATTAAGTCGCGCGAATTCGTGATGATGTTCGCGATCAGATCGTCGGAATGACGAGGCGTATCGAAGCGTTCCCATTGAAGTACACGACCTGCGAGATCGCTGGTCGCAACTAACGTCCGAGAGGTTCCAACATCGACTCCAATTGCAACAGCGTCTGCGGTGCGAAGTGATAACAACAGCGGCGGGCGCCCCCCACTGGATTTACCACTGACCTCTTCAATCAAACCTTCAGCCCCGAGCTCTTCAACGATCAGCGAAACGGTCGATCGCTGCAACGCTGTTTCGTGAGCAATATCTGCGCGTGAGATCGGACCTCTCTCACGGATGTAGTTGAGAATGATCTGTCGGTTAATGTCGCGGATCGTGTTTGAACGAGCCACGTTTGCTTTCTTTAGGTCGATTCGTCGCATTGCTTTCGTGGGGAAACGTTCACTTGGTTCTGAACAACGAACCAAAACGCCAACCTACGCACAAGACTGGGTGGTCGGTCAATCTTTCCTTTTTGGAATAAGTCCAGGTGATTGGGCGCGGGGGCTACCGTTTAACCACGAAACGCGTCTCGCCTGGGGATTTCGTCAACGCGCGTTGTGAACAACGTTTATTTCGCACTATACTACACCAATTCCTCGGAAGGAGAGCTTAGACTATTTCAGATCGGCTCGCCTATTTCCGCTCGTCGCTAGCGCTCATTGCAGTGTTCCTTTGGCTGTCTGCATCAGCCGGAGCACAGAGCGTAGGGCAACCTGCGGATACCACAAATCTCGAACGCCTGCGGCAACAAGATATGAGCAGTCGCGAATATCAGTTGCGGAACCTGGGTACAGCAGCAAATAAAGCTCTCGATGACAGGCAAAAGAAAGCGTTGATGACGCAGGTCGATCAAGACTTCAAGCGCATTTTGACGCTTCACAATGAATTAATGCGCGCGATCAATTCGGACGCTCCAATTGACTACCACTTTATTTCGGACGCCTCAGCTGAAATCAACAAGCGATCGACGAGGTTGCAATCTAATCTTTGGCTCCGACAGACGGACGAGGAAAAGCCAGCGTCGGCAAAGTCGATCTCAGACAGCAGCAAGATCAGATTCTCGGTGATAAAG
>Ga0157380_10000584_pt1 | contig 22511 bp, 11 predicted proteins | sample S35metaG_FD_119757 | JGI IMG/M metagenome (GOLD analysis project Ga0157380, IMG submission 119757) | Switchgrass rhizosphere microbial communities from Kellogg Biological Station, Michigan, USA - S3-5 metaG | ecosystem: Host-associated > Plants > Roots > Rhizosphere > Soil | place: USA...
ATCGGCGGGTCTGCACCGAGGCCGAGCGGAAGCTAACAGCTAGCGCAGACGGCCAACTCGTTTCGACGACCGACTTCGAACCGTGCGGGGAGTACCTTCCTGGCGATCGTCAGGGTAGCGGACGACCTAACCTCGACTGTCAACGTTGGAGTGCACCACCACCCTCCACGCACAGGCCGTCAGCCCGTCGCAGGTTCTAATTTCTTAGAAACAGATCGTAACCTATTGAATCCAGAAGAACGGTCCGCCGACGCAACTCGGCGTCGCGCGCGGGGAATGGATGCGCTGCAAGCGCACGCCCTCCGCGACGACGTCGAACTGTCCGCCCGTGGGCGCCGACAATCGGGCGCTGATCCCGCGTGCGGGACGCGCTGTGCGGTTCCGGGACGCAGGCTGCGGCCGTGACCTTCAGCTCGAGACGGCGCATCCTCTCCAAATCAACGAGTTATGCGCCTCGCACCACTTGGCAGGCTTGTTGCACCGCGAGGCCATCTCGAACGAAGTGTTCGCGGGAGGCCGTCGCATGAGCGTCACCGGTTTCGTCGATTCCGTCGGGCGGGATCTGCGCCTTGCCCTGCGCACGCTGCCGCGGCGCCCCAGCTTCACGTTCGCCGCAGTACTCACGCTGGCGCTCGGCATCGGCGCGACCACGGCGATCTTCAGCGTCGTCTATTCGGTGCTAATCAAGCCGCTGCCCTACCCGAATTCGGACGAGCTCGTCCGGATCCGCCACAACGCCGCCGCGCTTAGCACCGACGACCTGGGGTCCTCGCCTACGATGTACTTCACCTATGGCGACGAGAACCGAACGTTCGCCGAGATCGGCTTCTGGACGAACGGCGGCGAGACGCTGACGCGCACCGACGGAACGGACCGCGTGCGCTCGCTTCGCGTCACCCATGGGGTACTGCAGGCGCTCGGCGTGCAGCCGCAGCGCGGACGCTGGTTCACCGAAGCCGAGCATGCGCCCGGGGCCGAAGGCCCGAATCCGGTGATCCTTTCGTATGCGTTCGCGCAGAGCCGATTCGGCGGTGATGCGGCGCTTGGGCGCGACCTCCTGATCAATGCGCAGCCTTCGCAGGTCGTCGGCATCATGCCGCCCGATTTCCGCTTCCTCGACATGTCGCCGCCGTTCGAGGTGATCGTCGCGATGCGGATGAACCCTGCCCAAGCAGCCATCGGCGGCTTCGGCTTCGACGCGCTCGCACGACTCAAACCCGGCGTCACTCCGGCCGAGGCCGGCGCCGACCTGCAGCGCATGGTGCCGATTTGGCTCAATGCGTGGCCGATGGTGCCGGGGTATGCCGTGACCCGTGAGGCGCTGGAGAACTGGCGGATCACGCCCGTCGTCCGGCCGCTCAAGGACGACATGGTCGGCGGTATCGCGAGCGCACTCTGGGTGCTCATGGGCGCCATTGGCGCCGTGCTGCTCGTCGCGTGCGCCAATATCGCGAACCTCATGCTCGTGCGGGCGGATGCGCGGCGGCCCGAGTTCGCCGTGCGCGCAGCGCTCGGCGCCATGCCGGCGCGTATCGCACGCGAGCTGCTCATCGAGGCCCTGGTGATCGGCGCCGTCGGCGGTGTGCTCGGCTTGGTGCTCGCCTACGGCGGGCTCGAGCTGCTCGTCGCGATCGGGCCGAGCAACCTGCCGAGGCTCGAAGAGATCGCCGTTCACCTGCCCGTCCTCGCGTTCACCGTCGCCGTTTCGCTCGCGTCGACGCTCGCGTTCGGCTCGATCACGGCGCTCAAGCACGCGCGGCACGTGGACGTGCAGGCGTTCGCCGGCGCCCGCGGCTCGAGTGCCGGCCGCGAGCGCAGCATGACGCGCAACGCGTTGGTCGTCGTCCAGGTGGCGCTCGCGCTCGTGCTCGTCGTCAGCGCGGTGCTGATGATGCGAACGTTTCAGGCGTTGCGCGACGTCGATCCCGGGTTCGCGGACCCCGCCACCATTCAAACGGTGCGGACGTGGGTTTCGAACCAGCTCATCCGCGACCCGGCGGAATTCGCGCGCGTGCACGAGATCCTCGACGCGATTGCCGCGGTTCCGGGCGTCGAAGCCGCCGGCTTTACGAGCACGCTGCCGATGGAAGGGCCGCCATGGGTCAACACCGCGAACGTCGTGATCGAAGGGCAAACGCTCGCGGCCGGAGAGGCGCCGGCACAACGCAGAATGAAGCTAGTCTCACCGGGCTACTTCGAAACCATGGGCAGCCGGATCATCGCCGGACGCGACCTGACGTGGGCCGACATCGAAACGGGCGGCCGTGTTGCGCTGATCTCGGAGGATTTCGCGCGCGAGCTCGGCGCGCAACCCGCGGACGCGCTCGGCAAGCGCATCCGCACACCGGTCGACAGCGACGATTGGCGCGAGGTCATCGGTGTGGTGCAGAACCTCAAGGACGATGCGCTCTACCTGGATGCGCCGAGCCTCGTGTACTGGCCGGCGTTCATGCAGAACGCGTTCGGTGGGTCGGGGTTCGCGACCCCAGCCCTCGCGTTCGTGGTCCGCAGTGACCGCACGGGTACGGCGACCCTCAACAACGAGATCCGCGAAGCGGTGTGGTCCGTGAACAGAGACGTGCCGATCGCTCTCGAGCGCACGATGCAGAGCCTCTACGCGGAATCGCTCGCACGAACGTCCTTCGCGCTCGTGATGCTGGCGATCGCGGGCTCGATGGCGCTCGCGCTCGGGGTGATCGGGATCTACGGCGTGATTGCCTACGTCGTCGCGCAACGGCAGCGCGAGATCGGGATTCGGTTGGCGCTCGGTGCTCAGCGTCGAGAGGTTCGGGCTATGTTTCTGCGGCAGGGGCTTGTGCTCAGCGGCGTGGGTCTCGCGATCGGGCTCGTGGCGGCGCTCGCGCTGACGCGCTTCCTGTCTTCGCTGCTGTTCGGAATCGAGCCGACGGATGTCGTCACCTACACTTCGGCGAGCGGCGTCATCCTCGGCGCCGCGGCGCTCGCGACCTACCTGCCAGCGCGGCGCGCGTCGGCGATCGATCCCGTGGAGACGCTGAAAGCAGAGTAGCCGAAGACTTGCGGATCGAGGATCCGCCCGCTCAGCCGAGCGGCAACCGCACCCTCGCCACGCACCCCTTCGCGCCGACGCGATTCTCGAGCGCGATGCTGCCGCCGTGGTTCTCGACGATCTCGCGCGACAACACGAGACCAATCCCCGTGCCATGCGGCTTGGTCGTGAAGAACGGCACCCAGAGGTTGTCCGTGCGAGCGAGACCGGGGCCGTCGTCCTCGACCTCGATCAAGACCGAGCTGCCCTCGCCGCGCCAACGGACGCGCACCCCGCCCGCCTCGCCGGCGGCTTCGACGGCGTTACGCATCAGATTGATGAACACCTGCTCGATCTGATCGGGGTCGATCTTGAGCCATACCTCGCTGCCTCGCTCCATGGCGATGCGACTGTCGTGTAACGACGCCACACGCCGCACGAGCGCGGCGAGCTCGGCATTGCGGCGCGTCGGCGGCGGCAGCCGTGCGAGGCGCGCGTACGCGCCCATGAATCGCTCGAGCGACTCCGCTCGATCGTGAATGATCGAGAGGCCGGCCTGCGCGTCGTCGCGCCAGTCGTCGGGCAAGGGCTTACGGCCGACGAGCTTGCGCACGGTGCCCGCCATCGACTTGATCGGCGCGAGCGAGCTGTTCAGCTCGTGGCCGATGACGCGCACGATGCGCTGCCACGCTTGGCGCTCTTCCTCGCGCAACGCGCGCGACAGCTCCGAGATCACGAGTAGCTCGTGCGGCTTGCCGCCCTCGCGGAAGCTGCGGCGGCGAATCTCCCACCGGCCGCCGCCTCCCGGAAAGACGTGCGCCATGATGCGGCCCGACGGCTCGGCGAGCATCGCGTGGAGGCCGAGGTCGGCGGCGCTGCGGCCCTGCAATCTCTCGATCGTCCCGCCGAGCAACGCCTCACCGGCCTTGTTGACGATGCGCAAGCGCAGTGCGGCATCGAACGCGAACACCGCGATATCGACGTCGGCAATGATCTTCTGCAGCAACGCGCCCGCTTCGAGCGCTTCCAGCCGTTGGTCGTACAGCGTGCGGCTCAGCGTATTCACCTCGACCATGACTTCGCCGAACGCGTCTTCCGGATCGACGTTGCGGCCGCGCATCGAGTAATCGCCTTCGCGCAAGGCCTCGAGCATGTTCGCGAGCGTTTGCAGCGGCCGCACGACATGCCGCCGGACGGCCACGAGACCGATCAGCACGAAGAACGTCAGAAAGCCGATGATCGTCCAGCGCAGCGCCGGCGTGGCGCTCGACAGGTACAGCAGGACGACCGTCCCGGCCCAGCCCGGCACAACGGCCAGCAGAACGAGGACCAGGACTCGATTTTGGAAACGCAGGCGCTTCCGCCGCGTCACAATCCGAATTTCTCCATGCGTCGGTACAGCGCGGAGCGGCTCATGCCGAGCTCGTCGGCCGCGGCGATGACGTTGCCTTCATGGCGCGCGAGCGCCCCACGAATCGCGTCGAGCTCGACTTCGTCGAGCGTCATCGCCCTACGATCGCCAGGCGAGGACGTCGCCGGCATCAGTCGCAGGTCCGCAGGCTCGATCGCCGTGCCGCGCGCCATCAAGACGGCGCGCTCGATGACGTGATTGAGCTCGCGCACGTTGCCCGGCCACGCGTACCGGCGCAGCGACGACAGCGCGGCCTCCGAGAACGAGGTCACCGGGCGGCGGTGGTGCTGCGCGTGCTGATTCAAGGACCGCTGCGCGAGCAGCACGATGTCGTCGCCGCGCTCGCGCAGCGGCGGGATCTGGATGTGGATCGTGTTCAGCCGATAGAGCAGATCGGCGCGAAAGCGGCCGGCCCCGATCTCGCCGTCGATATCGGCGTTGGTCGCCGCCAGCACGCGCACGTCGACGCGCTGCGTACGTGACGAACCGAGCCGCTCGAACTGGCCGTCTTCCAACACGCGCAAGAGTCTACCTTGCTGCGCGACGGGGATGTTCGCGATCTCGTCCAAGAACAGCGTGCCGCCGTCGGCGAGCTCGAAGCGCCCCACCCGGTCGTTCTTCGCATCGGTGAACGCGCCTTTGACGTGACCGAACATCTCGCTCTCGAACACGGTCTCGGCGAGGCTGCCGATGTTGACGGTGACTAGGCTGCGCTCCCGGCGCGGCGAAGCGTCGTGAATGAGACGCGCCACGAGCCCTTTACCGCAACCGCTCTCGCCCGTGATCAGCACGTTCGCATCCGTCGGCGCGACGCGCTCGATCGTCTCGAGCACGGGCTGCATCGCAGCCGACTCGGCGATCAGCGACTCGCCCGACCCTTTGAGCTGGCGGTTCTCGGCCTCGAGGGTGCGCGCGCGCTGCAAAGCTCGGCCGAGCGCGACTTGCGTGCGCAGCACCGTCAGCAGACGGTCGTTGTCCCACGGCTTTTCGATGAAATCCTGAGCGCCGCGGCGCATGCCCTCGACGGCGAGCCCGATCGTGCCCCACGCAGTCATGAGCACGATGGGGGTGTGGGCGTCGAACGAGCGAATCCGCGACACGGTATCGAGGCCCTCGTCCCCGGAGGTCGTGTCGCGCGTGTAGTTCAAGTCCATGAGCACGGCGTCGGCAGTGCGCTCGCGCAACGCCGCCACGAGCGTCTCGGGGTTCGCATAGGTTTCCGTGGCGTAGCCTTCGCTCTTGAGCAACAAGCGCAAGGACTCGAGGACGTCTCGTTGGTCATCGGCTACGAAGATGCGGTGTTGACGTGTTGGCATAAAGCTCTCAATCGTTACGCAGCGCTACGACGGGATCGACGCGCATCGCGCGTCGGGACGGGACCTGGCAGGCAAAAAACGCCACGAAGATGAGGAGCAACGACGTCACCATCAAAGTGGCGAGATCAAACGGCGAAACACCGACCAACTGGGTTCTGAGCACGCGATTGGCCGCGAAAGAAACGGCGAGGCCGACTGCGAGCCCGACGACCACGGGGACTAGTTCTTGCCGAAGTACTAGACGCCGAATGTCGCCCTGCGCGGCACCGACGGCCATTCGGACGCCGATCTCCTTGGTGCGCTGGCCGACCGCATAGGCGACCACGGCATAGAGACCGACGCCGGCGAGCAAGAGTGCGATGGCGGCAAATGCCGGCGCGACCACTGCGTATTTGCCGAGCTCGGCATGCTCCAAATCCATTCGGTCGCGGATGAACCGAAAGCTGGCTTCGAGCGTCGAGAACTCTTGCAGCGTCAGGTCGGGGTGCAAGCTTTGCGCCGCGCTACGGACAGCAGCGGTGATGGCATCGGACGGCGCTTCGATTCGCGCAAAGAACCACGCGCCGGTTTCCGGTGCTTGCGCGAACGGCAGATAAACGAGCGGCGCGAACCGCTGCCGCGTCGGCTCCGATTGCATGACGTTGGCGACGACGCCGACGATCGTCCGCCACTCGCCCGGCACCGCACCGTCGTAGAAGCGGAGCCGCCGGCCGAGGGGGCTTTCGGCGGCGAAATACTCGGCTGCGAACCGCTCGTTGACGATGGCCGTCAGCGGCATCGACACACCGTCGCCGACGCCGAACTCGCGTCCCGCGAGCGTCGCAGCACCGACGGTTGCGAAGTAACCGGATCCCGCCGTCAACACCGGCGCGGCTTCGTTCACTTCGGGATCGACGGGACGGCCCTCGATCTCGAACCGCTGTTGCCCCGTGACGTTGACGGGCCTGGTGTTCGAAATGGCCGTCGAAGTCACGCCGGGGACTTCCGCGAGGCGCGCGCGCAGCGTCTCGAAGAACGCGGCGCGCTCCGCGATAGACGGCAGGGAGCCGCGCGGCATTGCAGCCCAGCCGATCAGCACCCTCTCGGGCTCGCTGACCCCGACTTCCGCGTCGACGATATTCCAGAAGCTGCGAACGAGAACGCCCGCGCCACCGAGCAAGACGATCGCAAGCGTCATCTGAATCGTGACGAGAGTGCCGACCAAACGCTTGTCGCGACGGCCGCGCGTGCCCCGCCCTGCGGATCTCGCCGCCCCGTCGAACTCGAGCCGAAGCACGCGCGCAATCGGCGCAACGCCGAAAATCGCCGCGGACAAGAACGCAACGCCGACGAGATAGCAGAGCGTCGTGATATCGACGCCGTGGTCGATGATCTGGTACTGCGAGTCCGTTGCGCGAGCCCACGCCGCGACGAGTGCCGCGACGCCGTACCACGCCAGCGCTGCGCTCGCAGCCGCGAGCAAGACGTTCTCTATCACGAGCTGTCGGCCGAGACGCCAACGCGCCGCGCCGAGGGCGAGCCGAGTGGCAAGCTCTCGCGAGCGGCCGAAGGTGCGCGCCAGCGTGAGATTGGCGAGATTCGCGCACGCAATCAGCAGCACGAACCAAGCAGCAGCCCACGCCGCGCCGTAAACGACGGGAGCATCCGGCCCAATGAAAAACCGCGCGTACGGCTCCACTATCGGCACGACGTCGCGATTCGTCGCGGGGTAGTCGGCGGCGAGCCGCTCGTTGATCGCCGTGAGCTCCGCCCGTGCACTCTGTTGCGTTGCCTCGGGGGCGAGCCGCCCGACGGCGAGATAGCCGTTTGGAATGCGCTGCTCGAGGTCCGGCGTCCGCGCTAGCGGCAGCCACATGCTCTGACGAGCCGCGAACTCGAACTGCTCCGGCATGACGCCGATTACGGTCGCCGGCGCACTGTCGACGGCGATCGTGCGGCCGACGATGTCGGCTTGCCCCCCGAAGCGGGCCTGCCAGAAGCGATGGCTCAAGATGGCAACCTGCGGCGCGCCGCGCACCTCGTCGGCGGCGACGAAGTCGCGGCCGAGAAAGGGCTGCACGCCTAGCAGGCTGAATGTGTTGGCCGTGATCGCGGATACGGGCGTGTCGACGCTGCGGCCGCCGACGGCGTCGCTGAGCGTGATTTGCCGACCATCGACGAACGCGATGTCCTCGAACGACTCGGCCTGCGCTCGCCATTCGACGAAATCCGCGTAAGTGATGCCACGCGCCCCATGCGGATAACGCTCTTGCATGTAAAGCAGCCGGTCGTCGTCCTCGACCAGCGGAAACCCGCGATTGAGCACCGCGTCCATGACGGCGAATACGGTCACGTTGAGACCGATGGCGACGGTCAGAGTCACCACGGCGGTAACCGTGAACCCGGGGTCGCGCCACAACGCGCGGAGCGCGGTGCGAGTGTCGAGCCAAGTCTCTTCGAGGCGCGCCGCGAGCCGGCTGCGATGTTGCGCCTCTTCCACGTTCACCCGTCTCTCCGTCAGAGCTTGCGGTCGGCGCTGATCCAGCCGTCGCCGAGCTCGATCAGGCGCCGGCCGAACGCGGCAACGCGCTCGTCGTGCGAGACCTGCACGATCGTCGTACCGCTCTCGTTCAAGCCGCGCAGGAGCTTCATGATCTCCTCGCCTTGGCTCCAGTGCAGACTGCCCGTCGGCTCGTCGGCGAGCACGATGCGCGGGCGCGCGATCACGGCGCGCGCGACGGCGACCTGCTGCTGCTGGCCGCCCGAGAGCTGGGTCGGATAGAGATCCTTCTTGCCGACCATTTGAAAGCGATCGAGGATCTCGGCGACGCGAGCCTCGCGCTCTTTGCGCGGCACGTCGCGGTACGACAGCGGGATTTCGAGGTTTTCGTAGACCGTGAGGTCGTCGAGCAAATGGAAGTGCTGGAACACGAAGCCGACGTTCTCTTTGTTGACGCGGCCACGGTCTTTGACGCTCGCCTTGTGCAGGGGTTTGTCGTCGAACCAATACTCGCCGGCGTATTCGCCGTCGAGCATCCCGAGGATCGCGAGCAGCGTGGACTTGCCGGAGCCCGAAGGGCCCATGATCGTGACGAAATCGCCTTCGGCGATTTCGAGTCCAATCTGCCGTAGCACCCAGGTCTGCCCGCCCTTGTAGGGGTAGGACTTCTCGACGTTCTGCAACCGGATCATCAAAGTGCCTCTCATCGACAGGTGTTCGAAGGCCGCAATACAACTCCCATGCCAACGCCGCCGGCGCGCGCAACCCCCGGTACCGTAAGGTCTTTGCGCATTGACACTCAGCGCGTGACGGCGTCCGCCCGTCCCGTTACCGCCGGCCGGCGTCCCATTTTCGGGACTGGCTCAGGCGTGCGTATAGTATGGGAGTCGTACGACCGGTGCGTGGGGGTTCGGGATGCGCGCTTGGTTCCTGCTGCTGGTGGCCGTTTGCGGCACGGCGAACGCCGCCGACGAGATTTCATTCGTCAACGAAGGCGTCGTACCGGCGCCGATCGACGAAGTCTGGAAGGTGTTCGCGACTTCCGAGGGCTACAAAACGCTGGGCCCGGCGCTCGCCGAGGTCGACCTACGCGTCGGCGGCACGATTCGCTCGCGCTACCGCGCCGACGGCACGCTCGGGGACGCCGAGACGATCGAGAATGTGATTCTCGCCTACGAGCCGCCGACGATGATCGCGATGCGTATTCAGAAGACGCCGGCGACTTTCCCATTCAAAGAAGCCTGGAAGAAGCCGTGGACGGTTACCACGCTGACTCCCGTCGACGGCGGGCACACGCACATACGCACCACGAGTCTCGGTTACGGCTCCGACGAAGAGTCGCTCGCGATGCGCCGCTTCTTCGAGCGTGGCAACCAACAAACCATCGACGCCCTTCGCCGTCACTTCGGAGCCCCTGCACCGTAACTCACCTGTCGCTCGTCGCTCCTTCATAACCACAACTACTAAGGGGAGTCTCGTCATGTCGTCGCTCATTGCGCTCGCGGTCTCCGTCGGCGTACTCGCCGTCGTCGCGACCTGGATCTTCTTCTTTGACCCCGTTGCCGCCGCCAACCTGCAAGTCTGGCAAGCCTTCATCGCCTGGGGCTGCCACTATCACTGCGGCGGCAAGATGACGGGCACCCGCAACACGATCGTGTGCATGAGCTTCGGCGCGGTCGTTGGCATGGCCGCGATGTTGCTTGCGGCGCAGCTCGGCACACTAGGGGCATTTGCGGCACCGGTCGCGGTCGGCCTCGGGGCCACGGTCATCGTGCTGTCGTCGAAGCTGCCGTTCCTCGCCGTGATTCCGGCCAGCGTCTACGGCTTCGCCAGCATCGCCGGTCTGGCCTTGCTGGGCACCGGGATGACTCCCACGACGTCGTTGGTGCCGACGATTCTGTCGGTCGTGATCGGCGCCGTGTTCGGCTACGTGTCCGAGGCCCTCGCCGGCGCGTTGACGAAGAAATAATCGCGCAACGGCCCGCGCCGAACGTAGCGGCGCGGGCCTAGTCGCAGCGCAACGCTTCCATGGGTGCGATGCGCGCGGCTCGTCGCGCCGGCAGATAGGCCGCGGCCAGCACGACCCCGGCCAATACCGCCGTAGCGGCGATCAATACCGACGGTTCGTAGCCCGACAAACCGAACAGCAGCGCTTCAGCGGCACGGCCAAGTGCGATCGCCGCGGCGAGGCCCGCGGCGCCGCCGATCAACGCCATCACGCCGACCTGCCTGAACACCAAGGCGCGCACCTCGCGCGGCGTCGCTCCAAGCGCCAGCCGTAAGCCCAGCTCGCGCATCCGTTGCGTCACGTTATAGGCCAGCACGCTGTAGAGCCCGAACGCCCCGAGCAACGTTGCAAGCGCGGCGAAACCGGCCGACAGGGTCGCAACCAACGTATCGAGATACACATTCTCCTGTACCTGCCCTTCGAACGTGCCGAGCTCACCGACCGCGAGCTCCGGCTCGATCTCCGCGATCGCGCGAGGAATCGTGCGTTGCAGCGCATCGGGGTCGACCCCGCGCACGTAGAACGTCACACCATCGAGGTTGTCGTTCTGCCGTCGCGGCAAGAACAGCTGCGCCGGGACTTCGTCTTTCACGGCACGGTATTGCGCGTCGGCGACCACCCCGACGATCTCTATATCTGAGCGAATCGGGCCGAGCGAGAAATGCTGCCCGACCGGCGCCGAGCCCAGACCGAACTCGCGTACGAAGCTCTCGTTGACGACGGCCACGCGCGGCGATCCTAGCTCGTCCGAGGTGGCAAACGTGCGTCCGGTCAACAGAGGAATCGCGAGCGTCTTGAAGAAGTCGGGACTCACGTCATTGGTGAGCGCACGGCGGTCTGCGCCAGGCACAACTTCGCCGCCCGCGAAGGTTGGCGTGCTGGTCGAGCCCCTGCGCGTCAGAAGCGCGATGCGCGCCGATCCGACGCTCGTGATGCCGGGCTCCGCGGCCAACCGCTCCTCGATTCTGTCGAAAATCGCCATCGAGTCGGCGGCGTCGCGCCCGTTCATCCGCGGCGATACCGTGAACGTGACGACGGAGTCCACACTCATCCCGAGGTCCACGCGTGCGACATTCACGAGGCTCTGCGTGAACAGGCCCGCGAGAACGAGCAAGACCATCGAGAACCCGATCTGCGTCGTCGCCAATGCCGTGCGGAAGCGCGCCATGCCGTGCCCGCCGAGCGTCTGCGACCCTTGCCCTTTAACCGCAAGACCGGGGCTCACACGCGTGACTTGAACGGCGGGCACCACGCTGAACAGCACTACGGTCGACAACGACACCGCAGCGGCGAACAAGAAGGCCGTCGAGTTGAGCTCGAGCGCGTAGGCGCCGGCAAGCCAACCCGGTAAGGTCGCAGTGAAACCGTACACCGTGAGCGCCGCGACGGGCACGCTCAAAAGACTGCCGACGACGGCCGGCACACTGATCTCCGTCAGCAGCAACGAAACCAGCCGCCAACGGCTGGCGCCGATCGAGACGCGAATCGCCATCTCGCCGATCCGCGACGCGCCGCGCGCGAGCAGTAGGTTCGCAATGTTGACGCAGACAATCAGCAACACCACGACGGTTATTCCGAGCAGCAGGGTGAGCGGCTGCGCAGCGCCTTCCGGCACCCAGCTTTGCCCGCGCGCTCCCGGCGCGAGCGCAATCTGCCGCTGCCGAAACTGAGTCAGAAGCTCGTCGGCCATCGACGTGTTCAGCGGCGCTTCGATCTCGTTGAGAATACTGCCGTAGAGCGCGTTGATGCCGGCGGCGGCTTGCTCCATCGCGACGTCCGGCTTCAATCGCGCAAACAGATAAATCCAGTACGCGCGGCGATCGGCCTCGTCACGCGGCCGAGTCGGCTCCATGAGCCAGCGCAGCGTCAACGGTACGAACACTTGCGGTCGGAAGCCGGGAATCGTGCCCGAGAATCCTTCCGGCGCGACGCCGACGATCGTCAGGGACTGACCGTTCACTGTGAGCCGTCGACCGACGGCGCTCGGGTCGCCGCCGAAGTGGCTACGCCAATAGTCGTGGCTCAAGACGACCACCGCCGATTCGCCGATCCGCTGCTCGTCGTCGCGTCCGATCAAGCGCCCGATGGTGGGCGGCAGATCGAGCACGGAGAAATAGCTGCCGGACACCATGATCCCGCGGCCGATCTCCGCGCGCCCGCCGTCTGACAAACTAGCGTCGAAGTCACGATGTGCGGCGATGCTCGAAAACACCGTCTGCTGCGCTTCGAGATCGCGAAACATCGGGTAGCTGAAGATCTCGTCGCACTCGCCTGCGAAGCTGCAACTCGTCGTGCCCGTCTTCGGCCCCGGCGCGGCGAAGTTGACCAATGCTTCCGGCTCGCGCACCGGCAACGGCTGCAACAAGATCTGTTGGAATAGCGTGAAGATCGCGGTCGTCGCGCCGATGCCGAGCGCCAGCATCAGAACCATCGCCAGAGAAGCTCCGGGCCGGATCGCCAGCTGGCGAAGCGCATGCTTAAGCTGATTCATCGGTTGCTACTCGTAGCGCAAGGCATCGAGCGGATCGACACGCCCAGCACGCCGCGCCACGATAGCTACGGTCGCGAGACCGACCAGCGTCAACACAACGGGCACCGCCACGAACACGAAGCCGTCGCGAGGTTCGACGCCGAATAGGAACGAGGCGAGCGAGCTCGAGAGATAGAACGCTGCTGCGAGCCCGGCCACGACTCCGCCGCCGACGAGCAGCGCGCCCTGGCGCAGCACGATGCGCCTGATCTGCTGCGGCTCGGCGCCGAGCGCGGCGCGGATACCCAGCTCTTGCGTCCGCTGCTGCACGGAGTACGCCATGAGCCCGTAGATCCCGAGCGCCGCGAGCACGAGCGCTACGCCGCCGAAGATGCTCATCAGCAGCATGTTGAAGCGCTCGCGCGAGGTGGCGATCGACACGACGCTCTGCATCGTTTCGGTGTCGAGCACGGGCGCGCCCGTGACCTGGCGAAGCTCGCTCGCGAGCGTGTTCGCCAACTGCGCCGGCGGGCCTGCCGTGTGCACGGCCCACACGAGCGGAATGCTGCCCAGGAAGAACCCGTTGAACACGTCCGACAACTGGGCTTGCGGCACGTACATCGTCGGCAAGGGCTCGTCATCGAGACCGCGATTGCGAACGTCGCCGACGATGCCGACGATCTCGCGCTCGGGCTCGTTGCCGAGGATGTTCATGCGTCCGCCACCGATCCAAATGCGCGCGCCAAGCGCGTCGCCATTGGGCCAGAAGCGGCTCGCGAACGCTTGGTTCACGATGACGGCGCCAGGCGCGCCGCCGGAGTCGGCGTCGCTGAAGTCGCGGCCGCGCAGCAGCGGAATGCTAAACGTCGCAAAATGACCGGGGCTCGCAACTGCGTAATCGCCCGAACCCGTGAACTCTCCCGGCGGCAACTCGCGGCCGACGACGTTGAACGGCAAGTTCGAGCTGAAACGAGTCGGCACGCAACATGCGGTCCCCGCCTCGATGACGCCGGGAATCGCGAGCAGTCGCTCACGCCCAGCACGAATGGCCTGCTCGACACTCGCCGTGCTCGCATAGCGGGTACCGGAGAGGCTCGTGCGCAGTAGCAAGATGTTGTCTGCGCTGAAGCCGCGTTCGACGCTGCCGAGCGCGATCGACGTGCGAATCAACAACGCCGCGCCGATCAAGAGCACCACCGCAAGAGCGATCTCGACGAGCACGAGCGCGGAGCGTGTCCGGCTGTCGCGGCCATCGTGACCCGAGCGGCTGCCTGCGCTCTTGATGACGGCGTTCAAATCGACACGTGCGCTCGCGAGCGCCGGCATGAGGCCGAACAGCACGCCCGTTCCGAGCGACACCGCCACGGCGAACGTCACCACGCGCCAGTCCATGCCGAGCCACGTCTCGTCGGCGAGCCGCGGCAAGCCCGCCGTATCGATCGCGAGCAGCGCGCGCATCGCACCGAAACCGATAGAGACGCCGAGCGCGCCGCCGGCCAGGGCCAGCAACGCCGACTCGGTCAGCAGCTGTTGCACGATGCGCCGACGCCCTGCCCCGAGCGCGGAGCGGATGGCGATCTCGCGCCGCCGGCGCGAGGCCCGAATCAATAGCAGGCTCGCGACGTTGGCGCAGGCGATCAGCAACACGAACGCGACGGCGCCGAGCAACACCCACAACGTGCGGCTCGTATCGCCGACGAGCGCCTCCCGCAGCGTCAACGCCGTGAAGCTTTCGCCCGCTTGAACCGCCGTGGGATGACGCTCACGGAATGACGAGACGGAGGCCGCCATGCGCGCTTGCGCTTGCTCGAGCGTCACGCCCGGAGCGAGCCGCGCCGCGGCGCGAAAGGTTTGAGCGTGGTCGGTGGTCGCGGGGTCGAGCTGCAGCGGCACGAAGACTTCGGGGTCGCCGAGCTCGCGCAGGTCGAAGCCTTCGCCGAGCACGCCGATGACCGTGTAAGGAGCGCCGCTCAGCGACACTGCTTTGCCGACGACGTCGGGGTCCGCGGCGAGCCGATTGCGCCAGAACGCGTGGCTCAGCACCACCGCCGGCGCCGCATTCGGCAGGTCTTCGTCGGGTGTGAACGTGCGGCCGCGTGCGATCGGCGCACCGAACACCCGAAAGTACCCCTCGGTCACACGCGCGCCGGCGATGGCCTCGGGGACGTCTGCTTGTGAGAAGGTCAGCGGAACCCCGCTCATGAATCCGGTGATGTCGCTGAAGACCGTGCCCCGAAGCTCGCGCCAGACCATGAATCTGGTCGGCGAAACGCTCGTGCCGAACGCCGCGCCGTCACGTGTGATTTGCAGCTGCACGATGCGGTCCGGCTCGGGAAACGGCACGGGTTTCAAGACCACAGCGTTGACGACTGAGAAAATCGCCGTCGTCGTGCCGATGCCGAGCGCGATCGCGGCGACGATGGCAGCCGCGAAACCCGGGCTCGCGCGAAACAGCCGCAACGCCTGCCTGATATCCGCGAACAGCCTCGTCATCGGACGTTACCTCTATTCGTAACGCAGTGCGTCGAGCGGATCGATGCGGCTCGCGCGCCGCGCCGCAATCCACACGGCGGCAAATGCCGTCGCAGCGAGCACGAGGGGCACGCCGACGAAGACCATGACGTCGCGCGCTTCGACGCCGTAGAGCACCGCGGCAAGGAAGGTTGCCAAGAAGAACGCGGCGACAACACCGACCACGATCCCGATGCCGACGAGCGTCATGCCTTGACTGACGACCCCCCAGCGGACGCGATCCGCCTGCGCACCGAGCGCCAGCCGAATGCCGATCTCTTGTGTGCGGTGCTGCACGGAGTACGCCATGAGGCCGTAGATTCCGATCGCGGCGAGCACGAGCGCGGAACCACCGAAGATCGTCATCAGCAACATGTTGAGCCGTTGGCGCGAGGTGTTGATCGAGACGATGTCCTCCATGTTCTGGATGTTCGTGACGGGCACGCCCGTCGTCTGACGAATGATGTCCTGAATGGCGCTCGAGACGTTCTCGGGCGCGACGCTCGTGCGAACGATCCAGCCCATCGACCCCGTGCTTTGCATCAACGCGTTCAGCCCATCAGGCAACTGGGCCTGCGGCAAGTACATGATCGGACCGGGGTCGTTCGCGATGCTGCCGCTGCGGACGTCGCCGACGACGCCGATGATTTGCAGGACCGGCTCGGTCGCGAGCTCGGGCGCTTGGAAACCACCGCCCATGTGGATCTGGTCGGCGAGCGGATCGCCGCCGTTCGGCCAGTACTGGTTGGCCAGCGCTTGGTTGATGATCATGACGGGCGGCGCCGAGCCCGTGTCGGTCTCGTTGAACGCGCGGCCGCGAATGACCGGGATCTCGAATGTGTCGAAATAGCCCGGCACGGCGGCATGCACGCCGCCGCCGCCCGTGTACGGCCCTTCGTTCGTGCGGCCGATAATGTTGAACGGCAACCCATACCCTCCTTGCAGCGGCACGCAACACGTCATCGTGGCGGCCGCGACGCCAGGGATCTGCCGGATACGTTCGAGCGCCGACCGCGCCATCTGATCGACGGCCTCGGACTGGCGGTACCGCGGGCCCGACAGCGACGTGCGCATGACAACGACGTTCTCCGTCGTGTAGCCCGGATCGACGGTGCCGAGCGCGAGAGAAGTCCGAATCAAGAGCGCCGCGCCGACGAGCAGCACGACGGCCAGGCTGACCTCGACGAGCACTAGCGCCGAGCGCGTCTTGTTCTGCCGGAAACCGCTGCCCGAGCGGCTGCTCGAGTCCTTGATGATGGCGTTCAAGTCGGCGCGCGACGCGACGAGCGCCGGTATCAGGCCGAATAGGATGCCTGTCACGATCGAGAGCACGACCGTGAACGCAACGACACGCCAGTCCATGCCGAGCAGCGAGCCGCCGGTGCCGAGCCGCGGCAAACCCGCGGTGTTCACGGTCAAGAGCCAGCGCATGCCGAGATAGCCCGCAAGCAACCCGAGCGCCCCACCCGCGAGCGACAGCATGAGGCTCTCGGTGAGCAGCTGCCGTGCAATGCGCCAACGTCCCGCACCGAGCGCGACGCGCACGGCCATCTCTTTTCGGCGGCCCGTCGCACGAATCAACAGGAGATTTGCGACGTTCGCGCACGCGATGAGTAACACAAAGGCGACCGCGCCGAGCGCAACGATGAGGGCTGGCCGCGCCTGGCGCACTAGCGATTCCTGCATCGTGAGCACGCTGAAGCCGCTGTTCGCAGCGAGCGCACGCTCCGAGTATCGCTCCCGATAAGCGGTAGCGGATGCCTCGATCCGCGCCTTAGCCTGCTCGAGCGTCACACCCGGCTTGAGCCGTGCCGCGTTGGCGAAGTAGTGTCCTTGATCCGTCGCGTTCGGATCGAACTGGAATGGCACGAAAATCTCGGGCGCCGGGCCGAAATCGCGGAAGTCGAACTCGCGCCCGACGACGCCTACGATCGTGTACGGATTTCCGGACAACGTAATGCTCTTGCCGACGACATTAGGATCGCTCGCCATCCGCTGCGTCCAAAAGTTGTAGCCAAGCACCACAGTCCGGCCCGCGTTCGGTAGGTCTTCCTCCGCGGTGAACCAGCGCCCCATAGCGAGCGGCGGCTTGAACGTGCCGAAATACTCGGCCGACGTCTGGCCGGCACGTACTGATTCCGGCACGTCGCCCTGCTCCAGGTTGAGATCGATACCGCGAAACGCGGTGACATGGTCGAGCACATCGGTCTGCGCGCGCCAATACAGGTACTTCGCGGGCGACGCCGCAGGCCCGCCCATGACCCCGTCGTTGATGCCGACGACTTGCACGAGCGAGTCGGGATCGGGATACGCCATCGGTTTGAGCAGCACGGCGTTGACGACAGAGAAGATCGCGATGTTGACGCCGATGCCGAGCGTCAACGCGGCGAGCGCCGTCGCCGTGAACAACTTGCTCTCGCGAAACATCCGCCAGGCGTGCTTGATGTCTTGCCGCAGCGTTTCCATCTGGATCACTCCTTGCGCAACGCTTCGAGCGGATCGATGCGCGCCGCGCGGCGCGCCGGCAGCCAGCTCGCGACGAGTGCGGCGCCGCCGAGAACCGCGGCCGTGAGCGCGAGCACGATTGGATCGAACGAGTGGACCTCGGGCACCTGCGCCGACAAGACCCGGCCCAGCGCGAGCGCGCCGGCCACGCCGAGGGCGAGCCCGATCGAGATGAGCTTGCCGCCCTGCTTGAGGATCATGCGGCCTATGTCGGCAGCGCGAGCGCCCAATGCCATGCGCACGCCGATCTCGCCGCTGCGCTGCGTCACGGCCCATGTCAGCACGCCATAGATACCTACGATGGCCAGCGTGCCCGCGATCGTTGCAAACACGAACGTCAACACCATCGGCGTGCGCTGCGGGCCGAGGGAGCGCTCGATGCGTGCATCCATCGTCATCACGTCGTACAGCGCCAGGTCAGGATCGAGGCGAGCGATGGCGGCACGCACCGCGCCCGTCAGTTGCTCGGGCGGCAACGCAGAGCGCACGGCGAACACGCCCGCGAGCTCCGGCCGTTGTCGATAGTGCCAATAGACCGTCTGCCGCTCCGGATCCCCGCGAAGGCTCTCGTGCTTGATGTGCGGAACTACGCCAACGACGGTGTACCACCCGTCCACCACGGCGTTGCGCACTCGCTGACCGAGTGCAGCCCCACCAGGCCAATATCGGTTCGCAAGATTCTCGTCGACGATCGCAACGGGCTCGCTCTCGCTCGCCGAGAAATCGCGCCCTTGCACCGGTGAAACGCCGAGTGCATCGAAGTAACCATCGCTGACGCTCCTGAACTCGGCCGTCGGCGGCGCCGCTCCCGCGGGCGGATCGTAACCGTCCACGCTAATCGTGGCCCGCGCGTCCTCGCGGGCGAACGGCAGCATCGTGGTGCTGCCCACGGCCGCTACTCCGGGCAACGCGCGCAGCCCGACTAGGGCTTGTTCGAAGAACCGCGCCTGCGACTCGGGTGTCGCGTAGCGCGTTCGCGGCAACGCAATACCCCCGGTCCAAACGTTCTCGGCGTTGAAGCCGGGGCCTTCGCGCTGCAGCTCGATGAAGCTCCTCGTCAGCAGACCCGCACCGACGAGCAGCGCGACGCTCACGGCGACCTGCACGATGACGAGCGCACCGCGAAGGCGCTGCGCTGGAGCCCCACCGCCAAACCGACCCGAATCGCGCACTACGCGGACAAAGTCGTCGCGTGCGATGGAGACCAACGGGAGCCAAGCGGCCAGCACGGCCGCGACCAACGTCGCACCCGCGGTGAACGCCAGCACGAGCGGATCGATGACGAACTCGAAGCCATCACTCGCGCGGTCGAGCCCTAGCCAGCGGACGAGCTCGAGGCCACCGTAGGCCACCGCCAGCCCGCCGCTACCGCCGACCGCAGCAAGCGCCAGGGTTTCGACGAACACCAGCCGCATCAACCGCTGTCGATCCGCGCCGAGCGCCGCTCGCATCGACAACTCTTTGCGCCGCACCGCCACCCGCGCCAGCTGCAAGTTGGCAACGTTGGCGCACGCGAGCAACAACACAGCGCCGACGATGCCGAGCAGTATCGACACGATTCCTTCGACATCACCAAGGGAGATGTCGCGTAGCGGCTCGGCGCGCCCCGTGAAACCCGTCGCCTCCATGAAGGGAGCCGCCTGCGGAAGTCGCTCGAGGTTGCGACGCGCGATGGCGTCGAGCTCGGAGTTCAAGCCGTCGAGGGTCGCGCCTGCCCGCAGCCGGCCGATGCTGTTGGCGAAGCCTCGGCCACGCTGGTCGTCGCCGGCCTGCTCCGGCGTATAGGCCAATGGCACCCACGCATCGACGTCCAGACTCGGAAAGCCGAACCCGGCCGGCATCACACCGACGACTCGGAATAGCTCCCCATCGAGCTGGACTTCGCGACCGACGAGATCCGCGCGTCCGCCGAAACGCGTGCTCCACACACCGTGGCTCAATACGATCACGCGCTCGTTGCCGGGCACCTCCTCCTGCGCTACGAAACCGCGACCGAGTGCCGGCAACACGCCGAGCACTCCGAACAACGAGGAAGACGCACGCGTGACGAAGACCTCTTCCGGCGATCCGTCGCCGCCCAACGTCCGACGGCCGGGCGCGAAGATCGCCAGCGACTCGAGCGACGGCGCTTGGTCGCGCCGGTCGATGTAATCGGGAATCGACGTGCCGGCGTTTACGACACCCATCTTGGGATAGCTGCTGTAGACCATGACGACTCGATCGCCGTCGGGATAGGGCAGCGGCCGCAAGAAGAAGCCATTGAACACGCCGAACACAGTCGCGTTCGCGCCGATGGCGAGGGCAAGGACGAGCACGGTCAACACGGCGTACGACGGCCGCTTGCCTACCGCCCGTAACGCGTAACGCAAGTCCTGCAGCATTGCCGTTACCTCGTCCTTCGCTTCCTACTCGGAGCGCAGCGCCGTCAACGGATCGATGCTCGCCGCGCGCCGCGCCGGCAGCCAGCTCGCAACGAGTGCGGCGCCGCCGAGGCCGACGACGGTAAGCGCGAGAACCACGGGATCGAACGAGCCGACTCGATCGAGCTGCGACGAAAGCACGCGGCCGAGTGCAAGCGCTCCCGCAACACCGACGACGAGCCCGACTGCGATGAGCTTGCCACCCTGCTGCAAGATCATGCGGCCGATGTCTGCGGCACGAGCGCCGAGCGCCATCCGCACGCCGATCTCGCCGAGGCGCTGCGCGACTGCCCATGCGAGCACGCCGTAGATGCCGATGACTGCAACGACGAACGCAACACCGGCGAATATTAGGGACAGCACCATCGGTGTGCGCTGCGCGCCAAGCGAGCTCGACACCCGGTCGTCCATCGTTTGCATGTCGTACAGCGCGACTTCCGGATCGAGCGCGGCGAGAGCCGCGCCGATCGGGCTAGCGAGCTGGGCTGGCGGCACTACGGTACGCAACGCGACCACGGTCGAGGCCTGCGGTCGTTGCTCGTAGTGCCAATAGACGGCTTCTTTGATCGGCGTTTCGGCGAGGTTGGCCTGCTTAACGGGCGCAACCACGCCGACGACCGTATACCAACGATCCGGAGCGTCGGTGGCCGCCATACGGAGCCGCTGACCAAGCGCGGCGCCCGTCGGCCAGTACTTGTTGGCGACGTTCTCGTCGACGATGACGACCGGCTCTGCCTCGTGCGCCGCGAAGTTCCGCCCCGCGACCAATGGGACCCCGAGCGCTCCGAGGTAGCCGTCGTCGATCGAGTAGTGCTGCGCATGCGGCGGCGCACCGCCCTCGGGTAGCACGTAGCCCTCGATGACGATCGATCCTTGGTCACTCATGGAAGTGAATGGCAGGATCGAGGTGATGCCGGCCTCGGCGACGCCGGGCAGTGCGCGTAGAGCCGCGAGTGCTTGCTCCTGGAAACGCGGCCAGGACTCGCGCGCCGCGTAGCGCGGTCCGGCGAGCGTCGTGCGGGCCGTCCAGACGCCGCCCGCGTTGAATCCGGGCCCTTCGCCGAGCAGACCGTAGAAGCTTTTCGTCAATAAGCCGGCACCGACAAGCAAGACGACGCTCATCGCAAGCTGCGCGACGACGAGCGTGCTGCGCCACCGCTGAGCGCGGCGGCCACCGCCGCTTTGCCGGCCGGCTTCCCGTATGGCACCAGTCAGGTCCTCGCGTAGCAGCGCGAGCACGGGCGGCAACCCCGACACCACGGCTGCGACCACGGCCGCGCCAAACGTATACGCGAGCGCCGTCGAATCGAGAACGAATTCGAACCCTAAGTTGGAGCGATCGAGGCCGAGCACGCGCACGACGGCGAGCCCCCCGGCCGCGATGACGAGGCCAATCATCGCGCCCACGAGCGCAAGCAACAGAGACTCGACGAGCACCATGCGCACGAGGCGCTCGCCACCGGCGCCGAGCGCTGAACGCACAGCGAGCTCCTTGCGGCGCGACGTCACGCGCGTCAATTGCAAGTTCGCAAGGTTTGCGCACGCGATCAACAACACAACGATCACGATCGCCTGGAGCACGCCGAGCACGTCCCTGAGACTGCCGACCAATAGATCGCGCAGCGGCTCGGCACGGCCCGTGAATCCGGCCTCCGTGATAGCGTCGGCCCCCAGGCGCCCCTCGGCCACGTTACGCCGCACGATGCTATCGAGCTCGGCGTTCAAGCCTTCGACTGTCGCACCAGGCGCCAAACGGCCGACACTATTTGAAAATTGATTGCCCCGCGCCGCATCGCTGCGTTGCTCGGGAGTGAATGCGAACGGCACGTAAGCGTCCACACCGCGATCGAAAAATCCGAACCCTTCCGGCATGACGCCAATGACGCGATACGAGTCGCCATCGAGCCGAATGCCGCTGCCAATGACGTCCGATCGCGCGCCGAAACGCGTGTTCCAGAGAGCGTAGCTGAGGACCACGACCCGCTCGTTGCCGAGCGTCTCTTCGTCGGCCGTGAACACGCGGCCGAGGGCCGGCGGTGTGCGCAACACATCGAACAGAGAGGCCGAAGAGCGCGCCACGCGCAAGCGCTGGGGCGGTCCCTCGCCGGCGAGCGTGCGCGGCTGCTCCGTGAAAATCGCGAGACTCTCGAGCGACGGCGCCTGCTCGCGACGATCGAGATAATCCGGGATAGAAGTGCCCGCGTTCTGCATGTTCACTTTCGGAAACGAGTCGTAGACCATCACGAGTCGGTCGCCGTCCGGGTACGGCATTGGCCGCAAGAACAGGCCGTTGAACACCGCGAACACCGTCGTGTTGGCGCCGATCGCGATCGCGAGCACGGCGATCGATGCGAGTGCATAGAGCGGCCGACTGGCGAGCGCGC
>Ga0157380_10000585_pt1 | contig 22485 bp, 20 predicted proteins | sample S35metaG_FD_119757 | JGI IMG/M metagenome (GOLD analysis project Ga0157380, IMG submission 119757) | Switchgrass rhizosphere microbial communities from Kellogg Biological Station, Michigan, USA - S3-5 metaG | ecosystem: Host-associated > Plants > Roots > Rhizosphere > Soil | place: USA...
TCATCGAAGACCTGTTGCATTTCGTATCGCAGTCCACCAATGACTTTTTTGGAGAATGGATAATAACCGTAGGCAAGGATATTCAGATTTGTGTAGTTGTAATCGCTTCCAAAGGCGTCGTCCGACCAACCCAGGTTTGCGTTAAATTTAAGTCCCTTGTCGGGCGTAAAAATATTATCACGGTTATCAAATTCGACGACGACGCCCGGCATGCTCACGTCGCTGTCGACCTCTTTATCCTCGATAAATTCCGGCAAGTTACCTGCTTTGGGTTTTACCTTGCTGGTCAGGAATAAGTATTGAAGACCCGCACTCCATACAGTGCATTTGAACTGTTTCATGAGGTATCCTGTAAGGGGAATTGTCTTTATGTTGAATTCATACTCGTGCTCTTCTTCTCCCTCGGGTGTTCGGTAAAACGAAAGATTTACGTTAGCGTAGGCGCCAACGATGCGATACCTGGTCCGAAACTTTCGCCATGTTCCCGAACGCGCGGCCCCTACCAGCCACGTATCGTTGACGGTATAGGCAACAGCTACACCTGACACCGTGGGACGTGTAGGAGTAATTTTGACGCTGGACCGTACGGTGTCAATCATCGGGGGTTGCTTGCGGATAAACACGAGCCCAAGAGCGCCTCCAAATCCCCCAACCGCAGGTTCAGTAATGATATAAGGAACAGGAACAAATCCGTTAACCTCCATTAAAAAGTTGCTGAAATCAAAAGCCCCATCAAGGGAATCCTTAAAGACACTCTGCCCTTGCTTTTTCATTTGCGCCAAGGCCGCGGAGAAGGAACATAATGTAAAAACGACTACCAGCGACCTTTGTAACATATGTGTTTCCTGAATGTAGATACCCGAAAGGCAAAGCATTGCTTAGGCAAGGGGTTGGAGTAGTGCTACCTGACCAGCACTACTCCTTACATACTTGAAGCCTGTAACTATGAAGCATGTAATTAACGCCCAAACATAACGCCAACGTTTAATGTTATATAGGACTGTCCGTCCAGTTCTGAAGTTTCGAAATTGTTGTTATACCGTACCGAGACAAGCCCCGAAGCACCTGAGGTGCCCGCAATCCTTACGCCGACTTCGGGCGCGAGGCTAAATTGCCAGGTATCAGTATTCACATAATATTGTGACATCTGAGTCCTAACTTCATTGTAGGTTATCCCTATACCCAATCCCGCGAATGGTGAAATTTTTTCATCAGGAGAAAAATAATAGTCGCCAACAAAAAGGATCGGAGCGCTATTGATGTATCGGTATTGTACGCCTGAAATGGCTAGCGACCCGTCGTCATTGTTATACGTTCCATAGTTCTTTTGTTCATAAAAAGTGTACCACCCTGTACCTACACCTATTGAGATATTGGGTTGAATGTTATATCGATAGTCCAAAGAAATGCCCCTGAAGCTTGTCGCTCCGATATAATCTGCCGTATTGCCTAAAGGAAAATTAATAGCATACTGGACGGCGAACGTACTCTGAGAGAATGCTTGTCGAGTTGTTAGCACCAGGAAAAATGCGCTTAGTATAATTAAAGGTCTCATCGTGCCAGGGGTTAATTACTTTTTACAGATAGATAAGGTGATTGACGAAAGGCCTGATCGACAGACTTTGAGATCCGGCTGTTAATGTCTGAGGTGCTTCCCTCAAGCAGTCCGTTGAGAATACTTGACCAGACAACAGGTATATTGTCTGCCCCCGTTATTCCATCGGGGTAAGTCATTTGCAGAAAGACGCTTCCGGAAGTATAGCTGCCCCCGTAGATAGGATAGGGATAATACCAACCCCACCAGTAATATGGATAATACCAATCCCAATACCAATAGTCATAATAATAGACGAGCGTGGTCGATTGCATAGCGGATGGTAAGATGATCATGTCCACGGCCTCGGCGTTAGCGGCTTCAGTCCACCCGTAGGATTGCATATTTTTCCGAATGCCGTCCAGGACCAAGGCAGCCGTGGCGTCGTTAACAAATTCCGGGTCTTCACCCTCGTCTAAATTACCCGTGATTTTCACGATTCTGTCGGGCAGGGAATAAGTCTTGTACTTTTTAAAGTCAAACGAAACATCGTGGTTGGTAATAACCAAATCCAAATCTTCAATGTACTCGGGTCCCTCCGGATAGCATCCCGACAGCAGGATGACTGACAGGAGAATGGCAATTGGTTTTCTTTTCATGATCAATCAAATGTTAAATGAATGATACGCGTCAGTGGTTTAGTGCATACACGGACTTAAATCAACGTGACCAGCCCAGCAGTTGTAAGCCGCTGCAATAAGTTCTCATAGTTAAGTGTAAATTGTAAACGAGAGTAGTTAAACACCGTTAAATACGGTTTACCGGATTCGAGTCATTCAGAAAAATTGCGAGACTGTTGAATAGTGGACTTATTGGTGTTTTAGGGGAGAATGGAAGGGATGGATGCATCAGCGCAGTATAGTGTAAAAAACACAGATCACTGGATGAGATAGCCAAAGCAAAAAAGACAATTATGGGTTGAGTTTTTTCAACCCGTTCATTATTTCCTTGACCAGTTTATCGGAACTAAAAAGCTTTTTTAAGCCTGCCTCAGAAACGGAGACAAAGGGGAATTGCCGTTTTAGCTGATCCAACATAAGCTGACCCTTCTCAGTTTGATCCAACTGTGCATAGGCGGCTGCCTTGATGAGAGGAATCCAAGCAACATTCATATTTACGCGCTCTGCCCAGAAGACGGCATCGGCATAAAATTGACGATGGTACGAATAGAAACTATAGCTTAAAATTTGCCACCAGGGCAGGTGAGAGTTTAATTTGACCACCTTGTCCAGAATTTTCACGCCGTTTTCAAAATCGCCAGCATAAATCAGCATAGCGCCCATTGCGCCCCTGTAGTCCACCGACTTAGGATTTACTTCTAGCCCCTGCTCTAGGGTGTGGAGACATTCTTCGTTTTTTTGGTTAAGGAGAAAATGGATTGCCAACGCGAGGTATCCCTGTTGACAATAGGGGTTGATTTCGATCGCCAGTTGAGCATACGACGCGGCGAGCTCTGTACGTTTCGTCTCGGAGGGCTGTAACAATAGGATTTCTCCCGACAAAATTTCACTCAAATAGGCCAACGCGAAGGCATTGTCAGGTTCCCTTTTTATAATATCTTCATAATATTTCTTGGCCTTTGTTATGGTGGGCTTATCAAACTTATGGGAGTATTGTCTATACCAGAAAATCAGAGGCTCTCCGTTGCTGCCCCGCGTGGGACCTGATTTTATTTCAATTTCATATCGCACAATAATTCCGTTCATTCCGGCCACCTCGGCCAATATCTTATCGACTACTTCTGCCTGAAACTCACCAAATTTTTCATTAAAATCTTTATGCTCAAAGGTGTGGGCCCACAACTGATCGCCAGTAGCCACTACGTTAAGCTGTACGAAAAGGCGGAGTGCTCCTTCGAGCAGATGGACGCTTCCGGTGAGAATATAATCGGCCCCCAATGCAATGCCGGTTTTTCGGATATCAGCGAATTGCGAAATGATGTTGCCGCCAGAGTAATACGATATGACTTTAAGATTTTCGAATAAAGTCAATTCTGTGCTCAGGTACTCCCCGATGCTTTGCGAAAAGTATTTTAGTATTTCTCCATGGCCGATTTTTTTAAACGGCAAAACTGCGATGGAAGACTTGTGATTCGTGGTGAATGTCTTCCCGATGGGTCTTTCTTCAAGCTCCTCTTTAGAGCCAACGTTCGTGGACATTGTAATTTCATGCGCGACAAGCCCGTCCGGTTGAGCTACCAACGCGGGTTCGCGCAGCTCAAAGGAAGGCACATAACTTCCTTTCGGTATCACGATCGTCAACCGATCGTTTGATCCCTCTTCATAATAATATTCTTTTAACGCTCTTCGAAGCCTCCCTGCATGTATCCTCACGATCGAATCCAATTGCGGATTAAAATCAGATTCTTTCTTCAACGCCTGAACCCCAATGGTGTATTCTTTTAATTCATCCCCCCTGCCTTCTAACGTCTCCCGAACAATGAAATTCAGGAATTCTGACAACACGTTTGACCCGGATAACTGCGACGAGGTTAGGAGCCTTTCCAATTGTGCAAGTATTTCTTTGTTAGTAAAATTTTGCATGCCACCTCCTTTTACCGTAAATAACCGTTAACAACTTATTCCTTTCTCTCCAGCCGGCTACATTCGATCTTACATCAGTACAAAAGGATAAGCCAATTATAAGCGATTGTAAGTTACGGAAATTAATTTCTTCGTTTTTAATGATTGTTAAAAAAATGGGCCTCCTGTGGCAGTAGTGGCATGAATGGAATAACAAGGTCGTCCGGCAACTGAAGATTTAAAGCATGGAACTCCAGAAGCACAAATCCATGAGCGACGATGTAAAATTTATGATGGCTAGATATTCCGCCCATAAAGACCAAATTCTTGATGCCTATCAATCGAATGAAGAATTCAAAACGCTGTGCGAAGACTTTTACGCAAGTGCGCTTATCCTGGAAAATGTTAAGAAAAAATTACTAAAGGACAAAAGGAGTGAGCTCGAATACCGTAAGCTCTTTTTGGATTTGGAAGGCGAAATTCTCAATTTCTTGGGAACCGAAGCATAAATCTTTATGCAATCGATGCAACGGGGTCCGCTGAGTCTCGTTGCCTGCTGCCGACAGCTTTCAAGCATTGGAAAGCAAAAATTTCCAGGGATGTCTAAATAATTTAAAGAGATCCTAAAAAAGAGACGGCCTGTTACCTTGTTGTTCATTTTGGGCCCGATCAGACTTGACTAATAGAACGGTCTCGTTCGCAACGGAACATATACACGGTTTTGCAATGCGCACATGTAAAACATAAGGAACCTGATCAAGAGACTGAATAAATACAAAAAGTATGTGGAGTGAAGCAATGCAGCATTGGACATACAAGCGTTCAGATTGTACACAACGCAAAAATTTGAGCTGAGATAACAACAAGCCGTGCGTGCGCAAAACTCTTCCAACGGGTGAAGGGAAACCTAAAATAGCAAGGGACATAGATTGATAGTGCATTTAACCGTTAATAACCCCCTTTTTTTGGAAGGCAATTTATAATCCTGTTATCATTGACATTATTTTGTCGTGAGACCACCAATTACAAGCATCCGATGCCTATTCCACGAGAGTTGAATACTGCACAATTTGCCGATCACATGGACGACATAAGAACATTGTATTTAGCCGATGAAGATTTTAAATCTCTTTGCGATGATTATTGCACCGTCAAAATCAGCATTGAAAAATTTAATGGAATGTCATCGAAAGACCTGCAGCGGGAACTGGAGTACAGGCACCTTTCCGTCGAGCTTGAGAATGAGATACTGTACTATGTAAGAAACAAGCGATAGGGAGCTAATGGGAAAAGAAGGCAGATCCGAAAAATGTGTTTGTATCGCAATGTTATTTTTTTCCTTGTACCTGCTGCTTACGCGCAAGAAGGAGTGACCAAAGTGATTAATCCCTATCACGAAGCGTACCATGATAGTTTGAAAAAGATGTCGTACCCTTATACTTTTCCATTCTTAGGCAAGAACGCCTACAAAAAAGGTTTTGACATCCCCTATGCTTGGGGTATTAGTCCGGTATACTTTGCGCAACGCCAGGACATAGAGATCGCAGAGATTGCTGTTGGCCTTAATGATGGACCGCTTGCAGACATCAGCGGTCTTGTTAAGTTTGGGAGAATCGAAAACAAAGTCAGCACATTCACCATTCGCCCCGATCTATGGGTACTTCCGTTTCTAAACATTTATGGAATTTTTGGATTTGGAAAAACATCCACGGAAGTCCCCTTGGTTCAACCGATAGATTTTACAACGGTTCAGAATTTTGATGCAACCAGTGCTGGTTTTGGATTTACGTTTGCGGGGGGTATAGGGCCCGTTATTGTCATTATCGATAATAACTTTAACTGGGCCAACGTGGAGGCCTTTGTTGAACCGGTACCGGCCTATAACTTCGATGCTCGCATTGGCCACAATTTCGTTAATCCGCGTCGCGCGGACCGCAGTGTGACCCTCTGGTTCGGAGCATTCTACCAAAAGATAAAAGCCGACACCGATGGTCATATTCCAATCAGCAGCCTGTTTCCTGATGTCACACCTGAACAAGCCGATGAAATCCGGGAAAGGCTGGCCGAATGGGTCGAAGGCCTCCCACCGGCTCAGGAAATAATCATGCGGGAGGTCATTCAAAAGATCAATGACTTCTTTGAAGGCCGGGAGCCCGGAGACAGCGAAATACACTACGTACTCGATAAACGGGTAGCCGAGCCGTGGAACTTAATATTCGGGGCACAATATCAACACAACAAAAATTGGCAAATCAGGATCGAAATTGGTACTTTCGGAAAGCGTACCCAGTTTCTGCTCAACCTTAACTATCGGTTCCCAGGATTCCGTCGATAACCATTAAAATGATTCAGACAAACCTTTACAAATTAAAACTTATGAAAACTAGACTACTATTTGTCCTCTCGATCGCTCTCATCGCATGCAGCTCCATAACCACCTCCTACGACTACGATAAGACGGTGGATTTTACCAAGTATAAGACCTATAATTTCACCGAAGAAGCGAAGAAGCTTGGAATTCAGGAACTCAACAGGGACCGGTTATTGGCCGCCATTGACGCGGAAATGGTGAAACGAGGTTTTACAAAATCCGAGAGCCCTGATGCTCTAATCGATTTATTAGGAAAAATGGAGCAAAAAACTACCGCAACGGCCACGTCGACCGGGGGAGGTATGTACGGATATGGCCGCTATGGCTATGGCGGAGGATTCTCAACTACCACCGTCAATTACGATGATTACACCGAAGGAACCCTGTTTATAAATTTCGTTGACAAGGGTACTGAGAAAATTGTTTGGCAAGGCCGTGGCACTAAGACCTTAAATGAAACTGCAACTCCGGAAAAAAGAGAAGCCAATATTAAAAATGGCGTGGCCATGATCTATCAAAAGTTTCCGGTCAAGCCGGTGAAGTGATTGCTTTAGCAACGTGAAAAGCACCTTTTGGTATTAATGCTCGAGATTGGTGAGATCAGGTGAGCTCCCTCGATATTCGTTGTTGCTTCCTGTATCTATCCCAGTCGTAGCGCTGATGTTTTCCTCCGAATGCATTGGTCAGGAATCCGAAGATATTATTGCAGATGGCAGGAGGGAGACGTTGACCGTGCTTGATAACACCAGTTCAAAGGTCAAGCCGTGGAATTTTTTTGATGGTGGCTTTTCGGCGATTAGAATCGGCGCGGCATCCATAAGTTTGGTGGGTTTTCGCAAGAAACTGAGGCAAAAGGCAGATGGATTCTGCAAAGGTGGATATCGAATCAAAGTTTAAAATTCGGATACTTCGATTCTTTTTTTAGCAGGCAATTCAAAAATCAAAATCATAACATGGAAAGCGGTGTCATGCATGAACTCCTTTGGATTTCAGCAGACCAACCGTGGCGCGGGATTTTGTGGCGGTATGCGAGGTAACGCGACTTGTGATTCAACTTCCCGAAAGGTTCAAACAGGTTCAAACTTTCGGGAAGTTGCAAATTCAAAAAAAATGTATGCTTAGAATTTTTATCTTATCCGCGCTGGTAATATGTTTTACACAGACCAGGGCACAAGAATTAAGCCTTGATCAAGCCAGCGATCCTGTTAGCATGGTGACGCGGATAACGATCGATCTTGAATCTTACAGTTTTGAAAACGGATCAAAGTTCTATGGTATAAGGCCAGGGTATTATTATGGGCTTCGGAATGAAAAGCATTTAGTTGGTATGTCGATACCTTTCATGCATAATGTGTTTGATGGTAACTATGCCGGTTTTGAGAATACCACAGGTTTTGGTGATCTTAAAATGTCGTATTTGTTTGTTCCATATCACAAACAAAATGTAATCGGTATTGAGCGAGCAACCTTTTCTTTTGATGTGACAGCGCCCACGGGGGAGTATCTGCTTGGTAGGGGTGCAGGTGCCTGGTTGTATAAACCTGGTGTTATTATCAAATGGCGCATTGCAGAATCCGTCGTCTTCTATCCGGAGGTGCGTTTTCAAGTCTCTGGAGGCGAAGCGAATAGTGGGGCAGGAAGTGACGGTGCACCCGATGCTGAGGATCCGGAAAAGGATGACCAAATACAGAATCTTTCGCTATCATTTCCAGCAGTGGTAAACATCGACAGTTGGAATGGGTGGTTTTCATTAAACGCATTGTATACTAGATCTTTCTCGGAGAAAACAGATTTCCTATTTCTGCGAATGGATCTTGGGAAGGTAATCGGACGGAAGTCTTGTACCTCCCTTCGAATAACAAAGTTTATTGCCGGCCAGCCACGACTTGATCTCGTACTTCAGGCAAATCTGACTTTTTTCATGCGCTGATTATGATATTGAAGTCATTGCTGGATGAGGAAGATGGACTATTTTGTTTTATGTTTAATTGGAAGCTTCATGAAGATATTTTTTACGGCAGCTTTAATAACCTTTTCAATATCGTCTTTGCTTGTGAGTGCCTTAGTTGCACCGCCGCTCCAAATGCGCTTGCCGGTTTTTCTATCATACATATTAAAGTATAACAAACCCTCATCGTAGGTCGAAGGCATGATTTCACCACCCCTAACGGGGGTTTGATCGCCGACATAGTAGTATCCGTATGCTCCCGGGTACCCAACGTCTACGCTAGCCGGGGCTGCCCGTGCATATTTTACTTTTTCCTCAACCTTGGTTTCAAATAAAAAAAGGGCATCGGGATTTTTCACGTCGACCGTCATTCCTTTTTTCTTTAATTCCGCGTCAGCAGAATGCACAATAAGATTTCCGTAAACCTTGCCCTTTCGCTTTGCATTTAAAACGGTGTCTCCGGGAGCAGCCACCCACGCATACGATTTATAGGGATTGAGGTCAATCTTTGGGTCCTTGTCTGAATATGTTTGTAAACTTTCCGAACACGAAAACAGGCCCAAGGGGAGGATCAACAGGCAAAATCTTATTATGAAACTCATTGATTTATGATTATGGTTTATTGCGATTTCTACGGATATCTATCGGTTTGAAGATACATAAAAAGGGGAACGAACTTTGCAATCAGGTGGGATAATCTTCGAACATTGTTCATCACGCCATCTAAATATAGGGATATGATGTTATAAATTTCATTACCTTTCACTAGGTCATTCAACCCTAAAATTATTTAAACATGAAGAGGCAGACCCATTGGATTATTTGTTTGGGAGTGTTGTTACCGGCTACGCTATACGCGCAGCTTCCATCGAATAGAATTAAACCCGCTGAAATGTATCACGCCGGCGATACCATACGATCCCCCCGACTGGGTGTTCAATCGATAGTACCAAACGGATGGGCAGGGGTTTTACCACGTGACACCGAGGTCTTTCTGCTGATGCCACAGGATAACACCATTGGCGAAGTCTACGTCATGGTAAATGAAAAGATGGATTTGCAAACGCAAGCGAAACGTTGGAAGACCGGCGTAGAGTTATCTGACGGGCTCGTGCTAAAACCTGAGGGTGAAATTACAACACGTGGATCGGATGTCATCGCCGCTGTGGGAACAATGGCGGGTGCAAATGCTAACAATAGTCAGTTAAAAGTCTACGCGGAAGCAAAATGCAGTCCGCATGGATTTTGTATTTCTTTTTTGTCGACCTCCGACGCTTTAAATTTTGAAAAGGTTAAAAAAACGGTGCAGACTATAGTTGATAATACTGCTTTTAAAGCTCCTTCAAATGAATCGCCTTACAAAAATTTTGACTGGAAGAAATTTTTATCAGGAAAGATAATATTGGCAATGGGATACGACCAAAACAGCAAAAAGATCGATGAAGTGGACCTGTGCCCTGATGGGACTTTTCGCTCGAAGATCACGCGAACGGGGATTTTTAAAGGTCAGGCCAAAGATTATACCGGACAAAAAAAAGGTACATGGGATGTGAAAAGCAACGGTGAAAAAGCAACGATAACCCTAACGTTCAGTAAGCTACCGCCGGTAGACGTGGAACTCGTAGCAAAAGACGAAGAAATCTATATTAATGGAACTCGCCACTTTGCCGGTGAGAGTCAGCACTGCCAATGATGGAATGAACGGCTATGCGCAATTCTTTTTATCTATTAATTGATCACTAAAGGTTTATGTGATGCCACATGGCAGACGTGTGCGAAATGTATTATTTTGTGGCTTGCTCTTTTCGGCCGTTTTTTTTCAACCGGCCAAGGCCCAGTTGAGAGATACATTATATTTTTATAATTCGACCATCCTTGTAGGCGAACTTCTGAATATTAGACTCGGACGTGTGGAGTTCGATGCGAATGGCGTGGGTATTGTAAAAATAAAGAACAAAGAAATCCGAACGATCCATGCTCTTCTAAACGAATTTAGAATAGAGACGACAGATGGTGAGCTGCATCAAGGCTATCTCAGGAGCACCAGAAAAAATGGAAGAGTAATAATTCATTCATTGCTAAAAAGCCAGGAAATCGATTTGGCCAGCATAACATCGCTTGCTAAGTATGGGAAAACTTGGAGGAATGGATTCAGCGGCAGTCTGAGTGCCGGATATACCTACACGAAATCCAGCGAGATTGGACGTTTGAATTTTGATGGTTCAATTAAGTACAGTTCGGCAAAATCCGACACGAGATTACAGGCAAGCAGCATCGTGACGTCTGATAGCGTAGAAGTCAAAAGAGAACGCGATGACGTGATCCTCAGTTATAGTTACTCACTCGGGAGTTTATGGTCGGCGGGCGGCACGCTTCGGTATCAACGTAACCTGGAACTTGGCTTGGATAGACGTTATCAGGAAGGATTGGCCATCGGACGTAAATTATTTGTACGCAAAAATCAACTCGGTTTGCTTTCCACCGGCATGGTGATCAATCAAGAGAAAAATCTTGAGGGTGTCACGGCAAACAATACCGAAATAATTCTTCAGGCTAATTATGAATTATTTACGTTCGAACAGCCGCACCTCATTATCTCCATAATACAGACTGGATATTTCAGTATCACCGACCAGGGCCGTATTCGATATGATGGGGATGCAAATCTAAGTTGGGAATTGATCAATGATTTTTTTTTAGATCTGCAGTTCTACCATAACTATGACAAAAAATCACCTGAAACAGGAGAGCCTAATGTAGACTATGGTTTTGTTGTAGGCATCAGGTATAAATTTGATTAAGCTAATTACCATCCAATAAATTGAAAGTTGGTCTCATCATCTCGAACTTCAAGGCCGAAATTTTCAGAGATAACCCAATGTTTAGCGAAATAAACGGTTGACTCTGGAAGACCGTTTCGCATGCAAGGCAAGAGTGAATGCGTTGAAATGAATTATTGGGGTACAAGGCACATTGCAAAAAAGAAAATGTATGGCAGTTTGTGTAAACCATCCATGATTTCTTTAAGAATCTTATCTGAGTTGAAAATTCTTTTTAGGCCATCCATTGATAAATCTTCAAATGTGAATTGTTTTTTCATTTCGTCTAATAGAATTATTCCATTTTCAAGCTGACCAAGCTGACCATATGACGCAGCTTTTACCAATGGAACCCAGACGATGTTTTTGTTGGTACGATCGGCCCGGCGGATGGCGTCGTGATATAATCGTTGATGATACAAATAGTAACTATAACTTAAACTCTGCCACCAGGGGAGATGAGGATTGAGATTGACTGCCTTCTCTAATATTTTGGCGCCAGTTTCAAACTGACCTGCGTAAATTAACATGGCACCCATGGTACCGTTGTAATCCACGGATTTTGGATTTAGGTCCAGCCCTTGCTCCATTGCGTCGAAACTTTCGTCAAAATTTCCAGACCGCAGCTTATTGATGGCCAGCGCCAGGTATCCTTGTTGACAGTGCGGATCAATCTTAATCGCCTGCAGCGCATAGTCTAAACCAAGTTTTACGACATTTTGATCAATTGACTCTAACAATAACATTTCACTGGATAAAATTTCGCTTAAGTAGGCGTGGGCTAACGCGTTTTCAGGTTGGTTTTTGATGACCTCTTGATAATGATGTTTCGCCTTGATCATCGTCAGAGCATCAAATTTATTTCTGTACCTGGAATACCAATAGATTAACGAGTCATCCTTGTATCCGACCGACAGCGGTGTCTTTGTTGAGGTTTCATATCGTGCAATGACGCCATCAATTCCAGTAAGCGCTGCTAGAATATTTTCAACCACTTCTTCCAGAAAGTGATTGGAGCATTGGTCGGAATCCTTTTGTTCATAGGTGCGCGCCCACAATTGCGTTCCGGTTTCGACGCTATTAAGGTGAACACACACGCGGATAACGCTATTGTCAAACCCTTGTACACTTCCGGTTATTAAATAGTCGGCTTCTAACGTCGCCCCTATACTTCGAATGTCAGACATCCGTTTTGGGATGCGGTGACCGGAATAGTAAGAGAGAACTTTAAGGTTTTCAAATAAAGTTAACTCCGTGCTCAAATACTCGCCGATGCCTCCGGAAAAATACTTCAGCTCGTCACCAGTCCCGATTTTTTTGAAAGGCAGAACGGCAAGGGCACATTTATCTTTGTAAAAAAAATAAAGCTTCGGCTGAAGTCGGTTACGCTTCTGAACTAGTTCTTTGTCGCTGCAGACAGTCACCTCATCTTCGAGCCGATTTTTGTCAACAATCGTTGGGGGAACAGGGGCCGAACGTATTTCAAAAGTGGGTACGTAACCTCCTTTCGGAACATCAATTGTTATGGGATCTTTAACCCCCTCTTCGTGATAATATTCCTTTAATGCTCTTCTTAGCCTTCCAGCATGGATCCTGACAATGGAATCCAACTGCGGATTAAAGTTCTCTTCTCGTTTTAAAGCCTGGACACCAATATTATATTCCTTTAATTCATTTGCTCGACCTGCCAGCGTTTCATTTACGATAAAATAGAGCAACCCTGATAAAATACTAGAGTTAGACAATTGCGCTGAGGATCGCACGCGTTTCACCTGATCACGAATCTCTTCACGGGTGAGCTTTTGCATAGAAATCTTGTTAATATTAAATAACCATTAACCAATCATTACGTCTATCTTCACCTCCTCATCTATTAATTCAATATACGCGCTAACATAGATGTGGTCGTATCAGTATTTATACGGAACGGTAAGCAGGGGATGATTGAGTGTATGCCCTCAATAATAAAAATCTTCTAATTGCCGGGTCCGGACATTTTCGAAGGCTTATGTTTACGCAAATAGTGCTTGTATCGAAACCTGAAAATATTATCACTGGTATAAAACGAATCACCAATCGCATTCTTTGATTCTTGAATCATGTAAATAAATTCAAAGCGTGAACTGTAGCTCATCCGATATCCAATTCCCATCCGTAACCTAAATCGATTGGCAAAACGCTCATCGACATCATCGTCGACTGATAAAAACCATTCAGCATCCAAAACTCCGTACCATAGTTTATCATCGAAGAAAGATTTTTTGTTAATGGGTATCAGCATTTCCGCGCGGAATCGTGGCCTCCATACGTTATCCCAATCTTTTGTGTCCAGATTTTGGATGTTGCGTTCTTCCAGTCTGATAAGGGCACGCGTTAAGATCCGGCGGTGGGGGGTGATATGGATTCGGGTACCAAGTACAGGTCTCACCTCAAAAGTGCTGACCGATTCGGTTTGATCCGTGTACTCGAAGGCGGTGGCAAAGGAAATGTCAACGTGTCCGGTAAGCGAATAATCCAGCGTGGGCGTAAACTCAAAGGCCTGCCACCGGGGCGTGTTCAATACCGTGCTGTACTTAAATGCACCTTCAAGATTGTAGGAGTTTGCAAAGGAGTAGTTGATCATATATTCAAACCATATTTGCTCATTTGCAGACTGGGCGTTAAGTCCCTGCGGTAATAACCCGAGGATCGCAAACACTTTAAAAATCCATTTGCTGAATAACGTTTTCAAATCGTCTCGTAAAATTAAACTGTAGGTCAGGTCCGACGCCTCAATCAAAATGCATTTTCATTGTTAATTATAACTCACTTCCAACACCAGGTTTTTTGTCAGGATTTCAACAACTTTCTGATCAGCTGTGCACAATACACTGTTTCTCCCTGACCGCGGTTTACCTCGTCAGTAAATGCAAGATAGTAAAGTTCAAAACGACCTTCTAAACGTCAAAGTCTAACACCTGTTGGTTTGTGGAGGCTTGCCAGAGGAAGGCTGAAACTATTCTGGTTGTGATAAGTCAACCTTACGTCGTGGGCAATGCCTGATCCGGTAATGCCTGCCGCAAAAAAAAGAGAGAATGAAACTTTTCAAAACGTTAATCACAGTACTGAAAATAATTCTTCTATTCTTTGTTGTAATAAAAGCTCGTATCCTTTAACAGACCAAAGCTCAAAGAAAAATAAAAGATGTTCACATTAACATTTTGATATGGTTTGTAGCTACCCCCTTGTCCGTCACTCTCTGTGAAATCTTTATCAAAAAAATTAGTTAAGTAATATTTGAATTTTAAGGTCGCTCCGTATGGTAATTGAACACCTGCCATTAGTGAATGATTGAACGTTGGGACACGGCCCGTAAACCAAATATTTTTCTTGTCATCTTTTTCTTCATCAATGAATGTCTTTTCCTTATAATTGATTGGGATCTCCAATTCATATCCAAAAAATAAAAACTTTTCTGACAAGTTTCCAATTTTGATTCCAAGCGGAATACCAATGTTATAAGTTCTATATTTCTTTCTCGTTGTTTCGTCTATATCATAGATGAATCCTACGTTTCTTACTGAGAGACCTGTGAAGAAGCCAAGCTTCTCAGACTTATCGTAATTGAGCCAGTTCTGAATATTAAAGACCGGAGAGAATCGCATAATGCTTCCCTCCTCTGTACCTGGGTAATCAACGCTTGCAAACGAAAAGATTAATTCTCCGCTGGATGTTGTGTAGATCTTATCTTGTTGCGCGAGAAGAACTCCGGGAAGCACTATAAAGATAATTGAGTAAATGACAGGCTTCATAAATTATACTGTTAGTCTTTTTCCTAACCATTACGTAGGCTTAAAGTTCACCGCGGAGCTATGCTTCGAGTAATGTACAAGCTTGGCCCGTTGCTTTTTTACCGCAGAGAAAATCCCGAGGCTAAATGCATGAGATCCGCTGAGCGGTTATGGGGCTCCGAGGTCTCAGCGCCTGCCTACCGCAGTTAGGCAAAACCTCCTGTATTTCTCTGCGGTTAAGTTTTTCGAATAATTGTGCAAGATTGGCCAGGCGGATCTTTACCGCTGAGAGAATACCGAGCCTAAATACATGAGATCCGCTGAGCGGTCACGGAGACCTCCGCGTTTCTCAATGCCCGCCTACCGCAGGCAGGCTAAAATCTCCTGTATTCTTTGCGCTTATGCTTTTGAATAATATGCAAGGCTTGGCTAGGCGGTGACGGCTAATTAGAAATTGACGACGCGTTGCCGTAGAGAAAATAAAGAAGCGAAAATATCCTGTAAGCTTTTATCCCTGAGCACAACCCTGGGATCGGTTTCCTGTAATACCTGCTTGCTATCCATTGCCAAATATTTTGATTGTAATGTCAGTAAATCCTGGTAGGCGGAGAGCCCGGCTGATTTTAACTGAACATGATCAAAGTAAGTTATCAAATTATCCAATTCATCTTTTTGATTGGCGAATGCACTGAGTGCGGCAAAAAAAAGCGAGTCCGAACTTTCGGTTGTACGGTAGGACTTTAAAAACAAAGCTAAAAGAGAAAGTTCTTCAATATAGTAGCCTGTTAAGGCCGATGCGTGAAGTTTTTTGAACTCTTCCTGCTCCGCGGTATTGCTGGCATCTTTGAACAGAACGGCCAACGATTTTTCCAGGTTTTTATCACCCGCAATGATTTCATTAAAACCAAGTTGTATGGCCTGGCTAAATTGTTTTTTCATTCCAATGAATTCGGAAAGCGCGAGACACGCCTGAAAATAGCGGCTGGCTTCATCTCGCTTGCCATGCGCTATTAGGCAGGATAGGTCAGACATATAAATTCCGAGATTGGCAGCAGCAGCTCCTTTATTACCAGCCTTAAGATAATGATTGGTGCGATCCACGTCGTTCAATAATCCATTGTCAAAATATTGTCTGCTAAATTTCAACTGATTGGTTATTTGGGAAGAACGCAAAGATTTTAAGACATCATCCCTAACGGCTGCTGCGTCGGGCACTCCTTTATCTATTTTCTCTCCATCATTTTTTTTTGTTCCGCACCCGATAAGCAAGAAAATGCAAAAACAAAAGACTGAACCGCCGCCAAAATTTTTAAGATGACAATTGGCCATGGTGATGGGTTTGCGCCTCGAATGATAACGAATAAAAATTTTAAAGGCTCTCCAGTTGAAATGGATCAATAGCGGGATCTTGATACCATTGGGAATAAAGGACAACTGCGTTTCCGTTGTTCCCAGGGAAAACTTGGCTAGAAAACCGTTCTAAAGAAAAGGCTGTTGCTGAATTATTCAGCGCTAGTCACCTTATTGCGGATGGCATCAACCTTCTGCGTCAGCTCTTTCATGACGGCATCATTCATGAGTTCGACCCCTTGGTTCTTAGCGATCCGTTCGTCAACATTCAACCTGTTGTAAACAGCAATCAAATCTTCAAACGCGGTTTTGTAATATTGGTAATTAGGGTTTTCAGGATTGCTGTAGCTCTTGAGAAAATCATAAATAGTTTGAATGTTCTCCTTTTGGCCGAGGACCATCTTGTATATCGGAATCAAGATTACGATTCGGGCATCGCTGGGAAGCATGTCGTCGGGATACGCGTCAATCACGCCAAGTGCAAGGTGAAGATTTTCTATTTGGTAGGCTGCCATTGCAGCTCCAGCTAGCTTTTCACGCTCGGTGCCTTGAAGGCTTTGCGTAGACTTTGTGAGCAAATCCTTCATGACGCTCTTAACTGAGTCATTTTGAGCGATATTATTATTATATCGTTGAGACAAAAAATCCAAAGCACCTTGCTCCATGCCTATGGCTTTGCTCAATTCATGCGCCGCCGTAAAGTATTCTTTTGTATTTGCAGATTTTTTATAAGCAACGCTATAGTTAAGATCCGAAAGGTAAATGCCCATGTTGGCGGCAGCCTTGGTATCATTTGAGGTGTATTGCGTGTACTTCTTGGGATCGTGCATCAGACTGGCATTAAATTCTGCTCCAGTCGCCTGTAGTTGTGCAGCTGCCTCGGACGGGGCAAGTAAGTTGCTGAAGAAGGTATTACGTTCGTTGGTAAATGTTGTCGAGTCTGGTGTAGTGGCTTGAGTCTCCGAATTCTCTTTGCTCTTTTGGCAGGATAGCGTCAATGATCCCAAAAGTAGAACGAATAGTATCTTTTTCATTTTTTAGGTTAGTTTAATGATCAACTCTTGAAATGACAAACTGCAATACCGGGATAGCCAATTATCATTTTAGGTTGTCCCAAAATAAACAACTTATTTATTCTAATCCTTATTCCTAGGCTAAAATTATTATGCCTGTCCACGCTTTTTGAGCGTTATGGCAGGTTTAATCAGGTTCTGAAGCGCCCTTTTTTTGAAAAATGTTGAATGCGAATTTAGGTCAACTCCTGCATTATCCGTTGACGACCAGCGAGATCGACCCGCGAGCCCTTTGCAAATAATGCATTCGCCTGTTGTGCGTGCCGTTGGTACGACTTTTCCGGATATTTTTCATAAGCGTTCACGTTTCGGGGATCACGACCAGATTTAACCCGTGAAAGAGATTAAAAAGAATGCCCGGTCCCCTTGAAATCTCTGTTTAGAAATTGAATTTAGGGAGACCATTATGATAAATTTGACACACAAGTCACGATCGTCTTGGCTTGCGTTAATAAAACTTGGGGCCCCTCCCGATATAATGTCTTATTTTGACTATGACCAATGCAATTTACATTTCGACAATAGAAGCCTATTCTGGCAAGTCCGTGATCGCCTTAGGCGTCGTTAACTTACTGGTAGGGAAAACGGCGAAGGTAGCCTTCTTCAAACCCATTATCAGCAGCGAGGGCGGTGAAAAAGATGCGCACATTGATACGATTGCCAGCCACTTTAATCTGGAGATGGCTTATCAGGACATGTTTGTATTCACGCGGAACGAGGTGCTTCGATATATAAACGCAGGACGAGAAGCCTACATAATCGATACGATCATTCAACGGTTCAAGCACCTACAGGAACGTTATGATTTTGTGGTGGTCGAAGGAACCGATTTTAAGACAAGCAATACAAATGTGGATTTTGTTGGAAATATTTCAATCGCCAAAAACCTTGGCATCCCGGTGGCTATTGTTTTGAAAGGGGATGCAAAGTCTGCTGAGGAAATTGTAGATACTGCCCTGTCCGCGACGAGAAGTTTTATCGACAATGGTGTGCAAGTTCTCACGGTATTGGCGAATAAGATCGATGCTGAAAAAGAGGAAATTATTCGCGCGCAACTTGCCAAGGCATTGCCCGCTGAAGTAATTGTTACTTCTATCCCGAGCAATAAGGATCTGGAAAATCCGACCATGAAGGAGATTTTTAAGAAGGTAGGAGGAAAAATTTTGTTCGGTGAACATCTGCTGTCTAATCCAGTAGACAATTCGATCGTCGGCGCCATGCAATTGCACAATTGCTTAACGCGGTTACACAAGAATACTTTGATTGTTACACCGGGTGATCGGGGCGACATCGTTATTGGCGCACTTCAGGCAAACATTTCAAAAAAATATTCTAAGGTTGCTGGCATTGTTCTAACTGGGGGGCTAAAACCGGAACAAACGATTTTAAATTTGATAGAAGGTTTGGATACCGTCGTGCCAATCATTCAAGCCGAATACGGAACATTTAAAACCACGACGTTAATTTCCAATGTGCAATCTGGAATTTCACCTGACAACAAAGAAAAGATAGCGCTGGCCATCAGCCTCTTCGATAAGCATGTCGATGTGAAAGCACTGGAGAAAAAAATCGTTTCTTTCCAGACCAATACCATTACGCCCCGCATGTTTCAATACCAGCTTGTTAAACGTGCGAAGGAACATAAAAAACATATCGTCCTCCCGGAGGGCGATGATGATCGTATTTTGATAGCCGCAGATACGTTGATCAAGCAAGATGTTGTCGACCTTACCATCCTTGGCAATAAGGAAACCATCAGCGCGGCTTTGAAACGCCTGAACCTTTCATTGGATATCGAACAAATAAAAATTATTAATCCCTCCACTTCGGAACGATACGATGACTATGCGGCGACACTGTATGAACTGCGAAAGAATAAAAACGTTTCAGTGCAAATGGCGCGCGACCTGATGCAGGACGTTTCCTATTTCGGCACGATGATGGTGTTTAAAGGCGAAGCCGACGGCATGGTGTCAGGGGCAGCACACACAACCCAACACACGATACGTCCAGCCCTACAGTTCGTAAAAACAAAGCCAGGTGTATCGACGGTCTCATCAGTCTTTTTTATGTGTCTGCCTAACCGTGTTTCTGTATTTGGCGATTGCGCTGTAAATCCAAAGCCCACGGCGGAACAATTGGCGGATATCGCCATCTCGTCGTCGCAGACCAGCAAGATGTTTGGTATTGAGCCCAAGGTGGCCATGTTATCGTACTCCTCAGGAACGTCGGGTGAGGGGGAAGAGGTAGAAAAAGTAAGAAAAGCAACAGAACTTGTGCATCAACGGATGCCCGATCTTAAGGTCGAGGGACCAATTCAATATGATGCCGCGGTCGACCCTTCCGTCGGTAAAAAAAAGATGCCGGATTCAAAAGTAGCGGGGCAGGCAAGCGTATTAATTTTCCCGGATTTAAATACAGGCAACAATACCTACAAGGCGGTTCAACGCGAAACCGGTGCGTTGGCTATTGGGCCAATCTTGCAGGGACTTAACAAACCGGTAAACGATCTCAGTCGTGGTTGTACTGTGGAGGACATTTTTAATACGGTGGTGGTCACTGCTATTCAAGCCAACGATAATACTCCGTTGCCATCATGAATGTTTTTGTTATCAACTCCGGAAGCAGTTCTATTAAGTATCAGCTAATTCGAATGCCTGAATCTATCGTGGTCTGCTCTGGATTAATTGATCGTATCGGCGCTAACGGTTCCACCATTCATCACAAAACCTTCCGCGGTGGAAACGAACAGAGTCGGAAGGAAAATATTTCCGCGAGCGATCACGCAGCGGGTTTAAAACAAGTCGCCAGACTTTTGGTGGATAAAGAAATTGGTGTTGTCAAGGATCCAAATGAAATTGATGTGGTGGGGCATCGTGTGGTTCATGGAGGGGAGAGTTTTTCCGATACCATCATTATTAATGCGGAGGTTAAGGAAAAAATAAAAAAGCTCTTTCCATTGGCGCCTCTTCACAATCCACCCAATTACCTGGGTATAGAAGTTGCCGGGGAAATTTTTTCCAATGCCAAGCAAGTTGCCGTATTCGACACGGCCTTCCACCAAACGATGCCACCGGTAGCCTACCGCATGGCTATTCCAAAACATTTTTATGACGAACATGGTATTCGCTCATACGGCTTTCATGGCACCAGTCACAAGTATGTCTCGGAAAAAGCGACGGCATATCTACAAAAGAGAGAATCGAATATTATCACAATTCATTTGGGAAATGGTTGTAGTATGAGCGCCGTAAAAAATGGTGCCTGCATTGACACCAGCATGGGCCTTGGCCCCATGAATGGACTTATAATGGGAACGAGAACGGGTGATATTGATCAATCTGTTATTTTCCATATGGTAAATCAATTGGGATGCTCAGTCGATGAAGTAAATACTATCCTCAATAAAAAAAGTGGCATGCTTGGGCTGACCGGTTTTAGCGACATGCGGGATGTAAAGGCCGAATATAAGAAGGGAAACAAAGAGGCGATCTTGGCTTATAACCTTTATGCCTATCATATAAAGAAATACATTGGTGCTTACACAGCTATACTCGGTGGGCTGGACGCGCTTGTGTTTACGGCAGGGGTGGGAGAGAACGATGCGCTTACACGCAAACTATCCACCGTAAATCTGGAGTACCTTGGAATTTTTCTGGACGAAGAAAGAAATAATGCAGGTGGAAAAGATATATACGAGATCAACGCTGCGAGATCGCCTGTAAAAATATTAGTTGCTGCTACGAACGAAGAATTGGAAATTGCAAGGCAGTGTTTCTTACTTTTGAATGGAAATTGAATTGGCATTGGTCGAGCGCTCAAGGCGCGGAGTTGAACGGGCGCTGTTAAAGCGCGATTTCTAATTAGAAGATCCGAACGATCCATAATTATACAATTAGTGGTAACTTAATGTCAACGTTGGATGGTGTGATAGAACTGATGAATAGCGGCGCTATATAATTCAACCACACAAAATATTCATGAAAAATTTTTTTTTCCTGAGTCTTGTTTTCCTCTATACAGTGGTGGACGCCCAAGCACAGTCCCCGGTTATTAGCAATAAACGCTTTTCGTTAGGCAGTTACGGAAGGGCTGGGATTGCCCGAGGCGACAAAGTGCAGTATCCCCGATCCTTGAATTTGAACGGTATGGGTTCCATCGGAGGACGGATGGAGGAAGGGGATTACTTTGAGTTAGCGGCTGCCCTTCACTTTACGCCGGTAAGCGGTGCTTCCGACACAACAAGCATAAATGTACAAGCCCGGTTCGCCCTTTACACCACACAAGGTCAAATCATCGGCAACGTGACAAGTAATTCTTACGGAGGAATTACGGTGGCGCTGCCCGAACTCTTTGCAGAAGCCAGAAACATTATGGGGAGTCCTTGGAGTGTTTGGGTGGGTGCCCGTTTTTTTCGTGGAGAGGACATTCATATCATTGATCACTTTTATTTTGATGACCACAGCGCACAGGGATTTGGAGTACAGCGCAAGAACACACAGTTCTCCATCATGTTTCCCGCGTCGGTTGATACAACGTCGTCAGTACCTCCTTACTTCTATGTGAACATTGTTAACGGTACCCCTGTGCTGGGATTACGCAATCGAGCAGTCTATGTTTTGGAGCATGTCGTGCCGACTAAGGATGGATACATAAAGTTAATGGCGGAATATCAACGGCTGGCGTCAGCCACAGCAGAAGATACCGTTGTGGGTTCAAATTATCCCGCTGATTACGGATATGTGCTAGGATTGAAGTACAAAAAAAATTTGGCGACACCTTTGCCAGGTTCTTTTTATGATGCCAGTATTCGTTATGGCAACGGGATTGCTAACGGTGGCGATGGTGGTGGCAGTAAAACATTTCTTACCTATGGAGGGCCGAACCTTCGCACCCAGGATTTCAAAAAAGCATGGTCAATTGCGATTACCGGGAGCCTCTTATGGAATATCAGTGCTCACTATTCTTTGAACCCTTATGTCATATTTACAAAAAGCCGGGGCGCCAGCGATAGTCTTAATATGGCATCCGATTATAA
>Ga0157380_10000587_pt1 | contig 22456 bp, 25 predicted proteins | sample S35metaG_FD_119757 | JGI IMG/M metagenome (GOLD analysis project Ga0157380, IMG submission 119757) | Switchgrass rhizosphere microbial communities from Kellogg Biological Station, Michigan, USA - S3-5 metaG | ecosystem: Host-associated > Plants > Roots > Rhizosphere > Soil | place: USA...
ATCGAACCCAATTCCATTATCGATAAAATGAATTGAAACATATCGTTTATTGCTATCGTAAACAGGGAGCTTCTTCAACTCTTCAGAACGAGGTTCTTTGGCTTCAATTATAATTATTGGTTTTTTGTTTGGGTTTAAAAATTTTAAAGAATTACTGATCAGGTTTTGAAATAGTTGGCGGAATTCTATACTATTCCCAGGTAAGGTGGGTAGGCCCGAACTCTTGATGACAGCCTCTTTTTCAGTGATCATAATCTCCAGATCTTCTTTAACCATATCAAGTATAGTATTCAAATCGATTTGTTCCTTATTGGTATTACGACTTACCCGACTATAATTAAGAAGATCGGTAATCAGGTCCCGCATACGGGCGGAAGAATGGATAATACGGTTCAGAAATAATTCTCCCTCGCCAATGTTTTGATCTTTGAAATTATCTTTTAACAGGTCGCTGAAAGCGCTGATCTTGCGCAGGGGCTCCTGAAGATCGTGTGATGCTACGTAGGCGAATTGTTCTAGTTCTTTGTTCGAATCATTCAATCGCTGTATCTGGTCCTTTAATTGGAGTTGGTAATCGGAAATCTGTTTATCAGATTCTTTTTTTTGACGGGTGTATTGAAAAAGGGAATATATTAACAACGCACCTGCTCCCAACCCGGTAAGTGTAGTAAACAATAAAATAGCCGGAAGCAAGTTCAGGTTTCTGTATAAACCTTTATTCCGGCTTTGTAACAATACATATTCCCGCTGATTGAGATGTTGTAGTTCAACCTTAATTTTCTGGGTGATCTTCTTCCCTTTAATTACTTTTTCTGGAATCCCCGGGTCTAATTCAAGCCGATATACCTTTACTATTGCCAGTATGCTGTCAAGCAACTTTATCCTTTCTGCAATATCTTCTTCAACAGTTTTTAACGCATCCTGTTGTTGTATGTTGTCTGAGGTGAGGTTTCTTAAGCTGTCCAATAAAAGCAATGAGGATGATTTGCTTTGACTGTATTCTGTAATGAAAGACTTGTCCATACTGAGTGAATAACCCCTCAAATTCGATTCAGATTCCAGGATAGACGCGTATAATTCATCACTTAGTTGCAATACATCTTTTGTATGCAGGGCCCAGTAAATATTCTCATTCACCTTCCGCACGCTGTATATGGACAAAACTCCGGTGGCTAACACCAGTAAAAATGTTACAACCGTAAGCACCCTTATATTTCTCAATGCATTATCCCACATACAAGACAATTAAATAATAGCGTTAAAATTCAATAAAGCGGGGAAAATATTCCCCGTATTTTAAATTGGTTGTTTAACAATCTTCTTTTCTAATTTCCCACGGATCGGCCGTGGGTAAGGGTTTGAGCGTTTTATTGGAAATATTTATACTTCAGGCACACTATTTTCAAATATAGTCCAGACAGTATTTATAAACCAAAAAAATCAAAATTATGGGCAGCTTACTGTATATAGTCGCCGTTATCCTCATTATCGGCTGGGCAATCGGTGTTTTCGCATACAGTGCGACAGGCATTATTCATGTATTGTTAGTAATTGCTGTTGTGGCTATCCTTCTGAGATTGATCAGTGGACGTAAACCAATTGAATAAACAAAAATTATGTTTATGAAAATGGAGATTTTTAATTCCTTCAGGCCTGTGCAAGCTTCCTCCCCACTGCAATCTTTCGACGCATTAAAATTTATTAAGAGATTGAAAGCGAAAGAAAAGATTAGTTGGTGGCGCCAGTTTCTTAATGGCGTAGAGGAGAAAAGAAATGAGATACTGCATGATCTCCAGTTATACAGGTCTTTGAAAAGAAATTGATTTATTTATGAACCTAAAATTTATCTTATGAACTCAACAACTTTAAAAGGAAAATGGAACGAGTTGAAAGGTAAGCTCAAACAGAAATACGCGGGACTTACCGACGACGATCTTCTGTATGTAGAGGGAAAAGAAAATGAACTATGGGGCAGAATCCAGCAGCGAATAGGTAAAACAAAGGACGACGTCCTAAAGGAAATGGAAGAAGAGGATGTGGAAGAAAGAAGTAAGAAAGTTTTTTAATTAATCAAGTAAACAAACGTTTTTAAAAATTCAAAAATAAACATTATGGAATCAACAGGTAAAATTGTAGCAGGTGTATTAGCCGGCTTAGCAGTTGGTGCGGTATTGGGATTGCTCTTCGCACCTGATAAAGGAAGTACTACCCGTCAAAAAATTTCAGACTCTATGAAAGGATTTGGTAGAGAGTTGGCAGATCAGGCGGAAGGTTTTATATCGGATAAAGCGAATAAAACTAAACAACAAGCTCAGCATCTCGCCGACAAAGCCTTGTCTTAATTCGACCTATCAGGCTTCAGAAAATTATTGAAATTTTCAATAACGCATGATATGCTCAAGCCTGACTTTTTAATGGTAAAGGTGTAATCATACTGATTGCGCCTTTACTTTAATTACCTGACTATGGAATCAACACTGCATTTATCTGAAAAATTTAGTCGTCTGCTGAACTCTTCGAGAGAGTACGTAGAAACTAAAGTGGAGCTGGAAGTATTAAAGGGAGCTGAAAAAGTAGCGCAGGGAATGTCAATTTTTGCGAGTATCCTGGCAACGCTGGCAATGGGAATACTGATTCTGCTTTTTGTAGGGTTAGGATTCGCGGTATGGATCAACGAAGCGATGCAATCGGCTTATGCCGGTTATTTTATTGTATCAGGAGGGTTGGTGATTCTCTTATTCCTCATTTATTTACTGGGGCGTAAGCAAATAAAAAAAGCAGTAATAAACAATATTTTAAATAGTATTGACAATGACTGAAGCATACGATGAACTTAGAAAACGCATTGCCGATAAACGTATCAGCCTTGAACAAAAAAAAGAGGATCTGAAAGATCAGCTTATTGATATCCGCGAATCCATTACACCGGGCAAATTGATAGTCGGGGCAGTTAAAAATGTATTCAAGGAAGCTACTCCCCCCAACGGCTATGTAAAAACTGGTATTGGAATAGGTGCGACTGTTCTGGCCGGTAAATTTTTATTTCGTAAGAAAAGCTTTCTAATCAGAGCATTGGGTATGTTTGTGGTGCGAAAGCTAGTAAATAAAATTACCAGCAGGAGAGAGCCACACATAAATGACAATTGATTTGTCCATATTCTTTTCTAATACTTTCAAATGAATGAGCAAACCATTTTGATAATAGATGATGAGCCTGAAATTGTGAGTTTATTGACCCGTGTTTTGAAAAAGCAGGGTTTTGAAGTTCATTGTGCCCATACACTAGATGACGGATGGAAAATCCTGATTACGGTGCATCCTGATATTATTTTCATGGATATCAATTTACCCGATGGAAATGGTTTGAATAAATTATCTGATATAAAGAAAAATTATCCTTCTGTAAAAGTGGTTATGATCAGTGCTTTTGATATGGAAGAGTATAGAAAAAAGGCGGCGGATAATGGGGCCTTTACTTTTTTAAGTAAACCATTTAATTTAAACCAGGTATCAGAACTCATACAGCAATTTCGAAAATTTCGGGCCTGATTGTTGAATAATAATTTTTATCCATGGCAAAAATTCTTGTTATAGACGATGATCTGGATATCTGCAACCTGCTTAGCCGGTTCCTTACCAGAAAAGGTTATGAAGTAGATACTGCTATGAGCGGTAAGGGCGGATTGGAAAAGATTGCAGCAAATTCCTATGACCTTGTATTTTGCGACTTTAAGTTGCGTGATATGGAGGGTAGGGATATTCTGACAAAAGTTCAAGAAACCGTTCCTGGTCTTAAAGTGATTATCATTACCGGGTATTCCGATATTAAAACCGCGGTAGATGTAATGAAACGTGGTGCTTATGATTATGTTATCAAACCTTTGATACCAGACGAACTGATAAGCTTGATTAATCGGGCGCTCGGAGATACAGAGCATGTATCCGCGTATTCTGCAAATGGCAAATCAATGCCAACTGCAAAAAAGACAACGGTTAAAAGCAATGGCAATACGGTCACATTAGAGGAAGGATATATTACCGGAAGTTGCGGTGATTCAAAACTGCTATACAAACAAGTAGCATTAGTGGCTCCTACTAATTTTAGCGTTATTATTTATGGCGAAAGTGGATCTGGGAAGGAAAATATAGCGCGTACAATCCATGCTTCCAGCAACCGAAAAGACAAACCATTTATTGCCATTGATTGCGGTGCCTTAACTAAGGAACTCGCGGGCAGTGAATTGTGGGGACATGAAAAAGGGGCATTTACCGGGGCGATTGCTTCTAAACCCGGGCAGTTTGAATTGGCTAATGGTGGAACGATTTTCCTTGATGAAGTAGCTAATCTTTCTTACGAAACACAGGTAGGATTACTCCGACTTGTACAGGAAAGAAAATTGCGCCGAATCGGGGGTACAAAAGATATGGAAGTAGACGTAAGGATTTTGGTTGCTTCCAATGAAAACCTCTGGGAAGCGGCGCAAAAGGGAAAATTCAGAGAAGATCTTTATCATCGTTTTAATGAATTCAGCTTAATGGTTCCGTCATTGCGGAACCGGGGTAATGATATTCTCGAATTCGCACATCATTTTCTTCAGATGGCCAACCTGGAACTAGGGCGTTCTATTACCGAATTTAATGAAGACGTAAAAGCATTATTCCTCAGGTATCATTGGCCCGGTAATCTTAGGGAAATGCGGAATATTATACGCAGGGCCACCTTATTGGCGGGAGACAAAGAAATTACTATGACGGCACTGCCGCAAGAAATAATTCATTTCCAGAAATTTTCTTTTAGTGATACGGAGAAAAATGATATGGCCAACTCGCAAGCTGGAGCGGAAACCAAGACTAATGGTGAATCCGGACCGGTTACGTTAAAAGACGCTGCCGCTCAAGCAGAGGCGGACGTATTAAGAAAAATACTGGAAGAAGTAAAATACAATCGCACCAAAGCCGCTCAAAAACTCGGTATTGACCGTAAAACGCTGTTCAATAAAATGAAGCAGCATAATTTATAATTCCTGCTAACAATTTCACAATGGATCTTACTTCCGGTTACCCGTTGTGGCTGGTAAAATCGGGTATTCCCTATACGTATCCAAAACTTGAGCGGAATTTAAAAACGGATGTATTAATACTGGGAGGTGGAATCTCCGGTGCATTGACGGCTCATTATCTTACCAAAAACAATATTGAATGTGTTGTGGCCGATTGCAGAACAATTGGTTTAGGAAGTACTTGTGCAAGTACCTCATTGCTGCAATACCAGGTAGATGTTCCGTTATCTGATTTGATAGATAAGGTGGGTAAGAAAAATGCGGTTCGCTCATACCAACTATCAGCGCGCGCAGTAGATGAATTAGAATCAGTATGCCGGAAAATAGAATTTCCTGCTTTTGAACGTAAGAAAACATTATTCTATGCTTCACATTTAAAAGATGCAGAATTGATAAAAAAGGAATACCAACTTCACAAGGAAGCAGGATTCCATGTGCAGTACTGGGATGAAGAATTAATCAGGAAACGTTTTGGAATTAAATCTGCCGCTGCACTCTATAGCGATCACAGTGCGCAAACAGATGCCTATCTTCTGACCCATTCATTATTACAATACAATCTTAAAAAAGGGTTGAAGGTTTTTGACCGTACCTGCATTGAATCTATTGAGCATACTAAAAAAGGAGTGAAGGTTCGTACGGAGAACGGGCATATCATACAGGCAGGTAAATTGGTTTATGCTACAGGATATGAAGTGGTGAAATATATCCGTAAAAAGATTGTGGATCTGCATTCCACTTATGCAATTGCAAGCGAACAATTAAGTGATGATAAACTATGGTATGACAAGTGTTTGTTATGGGAAACAAAACAACCTTATTTATATATGCGGACTACCAGGGACAACCGATTGCTGGTAGGAGGCAGAGATGAGGATTTTTATAATCCCCGCAAACGTGATCAACTTATTAAATACAAGAGTCACTTACTACGCAAGGATTTTGGGAAACTTTTTCCTCATATTGCGTGGAAGCCTGAGTTCAGCTGGACAGGCACTTTCGGCAGCACAAAAGATGGATTGCCTTTCATTGGTTATTACCAGGACCTGCCTAATTCCTTGTTTGCCTTAGGTTTTGGAGGAAATGGTATTACGTTTAGTTTGATTGCCGCCCGCATTATTGCCGACCTTTTAAAGGGCCGTACAAACCGGGACTCAAATTTGTTTTCATTTTATCGTTAACCAAATATCCAATCTAAATAATAGTAACAATGTCTGTAAAAACAAACGGTGAGGAAAAGGCAACCCTGAGTAATCATCTGGGTCTTGATAATGGTGCTATGGAGAAGTTGAGTAAATCCCTCAACAAGCTTTTGTCTGATTACCATGTCTTTTATCAGAATCTTCGGGGGTTTCACTGGAATGTAACTGGAAGTGATTTTTTTGATCTGCACATAAAGTTTGAGGAGTTATATAAAGAGGTGAATGAAAACATAGACGTGCTGGCCGAGCGAATTGTAACCATTGGTTACAGACCATTGCATGCTTTTTCAGATTTCCTGGAGAACGCCACTCAGAAAGAGATAAAGAATGTGAAAGAAGGAAAGCAATGTGTTAGTCATGTTATTGCCGGTCTGGGTATGTTGATTTCAGGACAACGAAAAGTAGCCAAAGAGGCGGATGAAGCGGAAGATATTGCTACACTTGATATGCTTACGAAGTTCACCGTTGATCTCGAAAAGAAGTTATGGATGTTTACGATGTTCAATAAATAACTCGCACACACACATATAAAGGGTTGAGTTTTGGGGTTGTTGCTAGCCGCGCCGATATACGGGGCGGCTTTTTGTTGAGATAAGGTAAGTGACAGTTAGCAGAAACTGTTCGAAGAATATTGATGTCAACTGAGCAAATAAAAAACTGGATACTGGTCGGTTTATTTCAACTACCAGTATCCAGTTTAAAACATCTACTCTAATTCCAATCACCTCAAACCCTTGAATTCCAATCACCTCAAACCCTTGCTTTTTTAAGACTTATACACTGCATCAATCTCTTCCTTCACTTTCTTACTTTCTTCAAGATGACTACGCAAAGTAGGCAATGCTTTTTCGCACAAGGATTTCAGATCAGAATCCTTTGTATCCTTCACACAATCTTCCATTATTTTAATAGCCTTCTCATGCTCGTCAATTACTTCATCTACAAATTTGCTGTCGAATTCTTTCCCCTTCTTCCATTTTTTCATGTCTTCTGTATCGGCTATATAGTTATTAGACATACTATCCGGAATATTATAATTCCTTTTTTCGGCCAAAGACTTCAGTTCTGATTTCAATGAGTTGTGATCACTGGCAATTGCAAGGGCCAGTTTTTTCACTTGTGCCTGGTTGGCATTCTTAACAGCGAAATCCGAAGCGGTTACCAGGTATTGATCCTGGCTGGATAATTTCACCAATGCTTCCGCATCTTTTTCAAAAGTATTCGTTTCAATTTTCGCATCATTTGCTTCATTCGCTACTTTTTCACTGTCGGCATTTTTTGCTTCATCTTTACAGGCAAATAAGAACAGGCCCGATAAGAGTAAAGCTCCACTAATAATTCTTGTCTGTTTCATGTGTTATTGTTTGTTGTGATTAAATATCATTGGATATGATTTTTGATTTGTGATTATTGATTTCATTGTGTTATTACACAGTAAAGAAATCATAATTCCAAAATCATAGATCAGAAATCTTCCTTCATCTTGCTGAACCGGAAAATGATTCGCCGAGTTTATGGATGAGGTTTGAAATAGGTCCTTCCATTTTGTTACTGACATCATCAATGGTCTCGTCGCCCAATAAATGACCCAGCTGTAAAGCTTCGGGTAAGTGCGTTAAAATGCTATGCCGCTGAGCAACCATAAAACGGGTGATATCTTCTGGTTTAATATTTTCATTTACCAATTCCCGAAGCATCACCTGGTATGCATTACGCGCTGCATCATTAAGAATATCGTACGCTACGGAACGGGTAGCCCCTGAATAGTTTGTTATTTTATCGATTACCTCTTCCGTTTTATTTCCGAAAGTGAAGAGTGCACAGCTATTATTAGCAGGACGTTCAATGGTTGTTCTGTCTATTAGTATATAATCTGTGATACGCTGGGCTCCTTCTTTGCTGGCGGCCAGATGATAAATACCTGCTAATGCCAGTGGTATAGCGGCTCCCTCAAGCGTTTTTTCATACGCTTTTTTTGTTGCACCTGAAGGATTCTCTTTTTGGGTAATCGGTTGTCCCATTCTATTGTTAACTTCTTCAAAAAGATTGATTGCCATAAATAAATATTTAATGAATGTTAATCTGCCATATTCAATTAACAGGCCATCTCTTTTTCAAAATCCGGTTTAGGTGCTAGTAGGATGTATTTCAGCATGTATGAAGTCGGTGAATAGGGGATAACATTATTTTCAGGAAATTCGAAATAGAAACAGAGATTTACTAAATGCCCCACTGTTTGCGCAACTTGTTGATTATTTTCCTCAATGAGTTAAAGGGTTAATCCCTATTTAAATGAATAACAGCTTCTGAGAATCAATTATTTTCTGGCACAATTGTGTTTGTGTGATTACTAAATAATTGTTTATGGTAAAAAAGGAAATGACAACTTTAAGCCAGGTGATGAACCAGCTGCGTGAAAAAGGAAAAGATGTAGAATTTAAATTGGCGGATAGCGGGCTGGGTTTAATCAATGATAAAAATGGGAAATTATATCCTATTTCCGACCTCCGGATTATACGCACCTATCGTTTTGAAGGGGATAGTAATCCAGCGGATTCCTCGATTTTATATCTCATCGAGGCAAAGGATGGTTCTGTTGGTTATATACTTGATGCTTATGGTGTTTATTCGGGCTATGAAGATGAACAATTTGATAAGCTGATCCGTGAAATACCGGTTGAAGAAAGATAGATTGACGGAGGCTTTCATTTGGTAAAATGAAATATTATGGAAAGAGTGGGACGTCTTAAAAGGACAGGAATAATGATGTTAACAATATTAGTTTTTGAGAGGGAAGTAGTGAAAGCTGAAAATACTCAAATCAATATAGGGTGGCAGGTAGAACGTTCGTTGAATTGGTTCGAACAGCCATGGATTTGGTTAGCTTCCTGCTTGTTTTTGATGTTACTGGTATTGGCATTGCAGTCGGGTCAGAGAAAGGGTGATCATAAAAGATAAATACTCAGGGACGGGTTGTTATAAAAAAGGCCCTCCCGCCTCGGCGGGAGGGCTTTTAATTTTATTTCTTCTTCAATAGGGTGGCAAAGCGGCAACCTATAGCCATTTCAATTTTGAATGTTAAGATTATTAGGATGTCACTTCTGCCCGAATGTATTTCTTCAGATAAATATTACGCAGAATTTCAAAGAAATGAACTGCAATCTGCGTTAATCAATGTAATCAGTGGCTTCAAAGTATAATTTCAACATGTCCCTGCATCCCTGAACGGGTGGCATTCAGCTTAATTATTTTATCCCGATATTGCAATTCAAAAATCCGCTGATGAATTTGTACAAGATCTTCATTCTAATAATTACTGTTAGTTTCTTTCAATCGACCCGCGGTGCTATTGTAGATACAGTAAGCACCTATAGTGTTTCCATGAAAAAAAACATTAAGGCAGTAATTATCCGGCCAGATAACTATACTACCGGAAAAGAATTTCCGGTAGTTTACCTGTTACATGGTTACAGTGGAAATTATTCCGATTGGGTTATCAAGGCGAGTGGATTTGAAAAAGCGGCCGATCTGTATAGTATGATTATCGTTTGCCCCGATGGAGGATTTGGAAGTTGGTATTGGGATAGCCCTGCCGACTCGGCTTTTCGTTACGAAACCTATATATCGAAAGAGTTGATACCATGGATCGATGGAAACTATAAAACGATCAAAAACCGTAAAGCAAGAGGAATTACCGGATTGAGTATGGGAGGACATGGGGCCTTATATCTCGCATTCAAGCACCAGGATATATTTGGCGCGGCAGGTAGCATGAGCGGAGGAGTAGATATTCGTCCCTTTCCCAATAACTGGGATATGGCCAAACGTTTAGGCAGCTATGCGGAACAGCCGGAAAGATGGGAAAAGAATACAGTTATTAATATGCTGTATCTTTTAACCGCCAATTCATTAGCGTTGATGATCGATTGTGGAACGGACGATTTCTTTTTTAAAGTGAATGAAGAACTGCACGCTGAATTGTTGTTAAGAAATATTCCCCACGATTATATCACCAGGCCCGGCGCACATAATTGGCCTTATTGGAACAATGCTATTAAGTATCAATTATTATTTATGAACGATTATTTCCGGAAGGCTAAATGATTTTATAATGAAAGTATTCATCTCCCGTATCATACCGGAAATTGCAACCCGTCTGATAAAAGAAGCGGGACATACTGTTACGCAATTCACAGAGCGACGTGATTTGTTATTTGAAGAATTGGTAAGTATCTGTAAGGATCACGACGCGTTTTTAAGCGTGAGCCACAATAAGCTCAATAAAGAATTTCTGAATCAATGTACGAATCTTAAAGTAATCTCTCTTTTTTCGGTAGGGTACGACCATCTGGATGTTCAGGAAGCTACCCGCTTAAAGATCCCCGTTGGCAATACACCGAATGTATTGAGCGATGCTACTGCGGATACCGCTTTTTTATTAATGCTGGCGGTATCAAGAAAAGCAATCTACTTACATAAAACAATTGCCAAAGCTGAATGGGGTTACTACGACCCAGTTGCTAATCTCGGTATCGAATTAAATGGCAAAACCCTGGGCATTTTCGGATTGGGGAAAATTGGTTATGAGTTAGCTAAGCGTTGCAAAGGCGCCTACAATATGAAACTGATTTATTATAACCGTGGTTCTAACCGAGAGGCAGAGAAGGAACTGGGCGCGGTAAAAGTTAGTTTTGATGAGTTGTTACAACAAAGCGATATCCTTTCTATTCATAGTGCTCTTACTGATGAAACAAGAGAATTGTTCGATAAAAAAGCATTCAGTAAAATGAAGCCGACTTCTATTTTCATTAATACGGCAAGAGGCGGAATACATAATGAATTGGATCTTATTGATGCATTGAAAAATGGCCTGATCTGGGGAGCGGGTCTGGATGTTACAAACCCCGAGCCCATGAAACCAGATAATCCGTTGCTGGATATGCCTAATGTCGCCATCCTCCCTCATATTGGTTCTGCAACTATGGAAGCAAGAGAGGGAATGGCAAGAATTGCAGCGTTGAATGTAATTGCCGGGTTAAAGGGCGAAAGATTGCCCTTTCCTGTGAATCCGGAGATTTATTAAAACTACGGTGGTTTAACTCCCCGAAAATACAGAGACTCTGAGAAAACCACCTTAGTCTTTCAGATTTTTAAGACTACGGTGGTTTAACTCCGCGAAATACAGAGACCCCGAGAAAACCACCTTAGTCTTCCAACTTCGCAAAGAATTTCACAAAGAGATACGAAATAATTTAAATTGAGTAAGGCTTCTAAGACCCGGTGGTTTAATTCTCCGAAATAAGGAGATCCTGAGAAAACCACCGTAGTCTTCCCTAATCATTATTGATAACCAACTTAACAAAGATATTATGAGATCACTTGTAGGAATTTCCCTTTCGCTCATACTTTTTGTATGCAGTTGTAAGTCCATTCTATCACCCAAAAATAAAAGGGAATGGACGAATTTATTTAATGGAAACGACATCAAAGATTGGGTAGTTAAAATCAATGGTCATGAAACGGGTGATAATTATGGCAATACATTCCGGGTAGAAGATGGAATGATTAAAGTGCGATACGATAAGTATGATTCATTCAAAAACCGCTTCGGTCATCTTTATTATAAAACGCCGTATTCCTTTTATCATTTAAAATTTGAATACCGGTTTACCGGTGAATTTTTTAAGGGGGCACCCGAATACGCGAGGAGAAACAGCGGCATCATGTTTCATTCACAGGATCCACATACTATGCCTAAAGATCAAAATTGGCCCATCTCTATTGAATTTCAATTACTGGCAGGTTTGGATGATGGAAAACCCCGGCCCACCGGCAATATGTGTTCGCCCGGAACAAAAATCGTTTATGAAGGGAAATTAGACGAACGTCATTGCATTAATTCCAGTTCAAAAACGTATGGCATGGAAGAATGGGAAAAAGCGGAACTAATGGTTTGGGGCGATTCATTGGTTATTCATATTATTAATGGCGATACGGTAATGCGCTATTCAAAACCACAGGTGGGAGGAAATGTAGTTACTGGATATCTTCCCCAATACAAGATTGATGGTACTTTACTAAGCAAAGGATTTATAGCGCTGCAGAGTGAGGGTCAACCAATTGATTTCAGGAAGATAGAAATAAAAGAACTTCCGAAGCAATAGGTACAATTTTATGAAATAGGAACTGATTTCTCATTTTGAGCCCGCAGACGTTGGCATAATATTTTTATAAAACCTCTCACTACCTCGGTTCTGGTTTCTACCAGTTCGTAAAAAGGTTCCTGATTTATCCGAAACAACACACAGTCTGTATTGGCGGTAGCGCTCGCCGATCTCGCTTCCGCGTCGAGCAATGAAAGTTCACCAAATACTTCTTTTTCCTTCAAAATAGCGAGAGCCGTAATGCCTTTGTGAATTTTTACCTCTCCTTTATAAATGATATACATACAATCACCCATTTCTCCTTCCCGGAAAACAACCGCGTTTTGTTCGTATTCTTCTTCTTCCATCAATGGGGCAAGCTCGGCCAGGATATGTTCGGGTGTATCTTTAAAAATACTCAGTGATTTTAAAATAAGCACTTTTTCTAAAAGCAAAAGACGGTCCGTATTGAGCGCCATATAAAATTATTAGTTGTTTGTAGAAGCATATAACGCAGTTTCCTTTAGCAATTCACTTTCGGAGTGAAGATATTTATTATAAAGCGAACTGTGTACCGGGTGAACTCCTTTTTTTGAAATATAGAGGGAGCAGGCTTTGGTCCAATCGAGATATAAAATAGGTTTTTCTGAGAGAACTTTAGTTAGAACCTGTTCAATTTTTCCGGATTGCTTTTCGGTGAGCAACGACCGTAATGCAATACAACGTTGTTCAATATTGCTGCTCTCAAACATTTTGGAAAAATTCTTTCCGATATCTTTCTTAACAGTCAGCTCTATGATCTCCATCGCATTTGCAATGGCTTCGCGCTGATTCGCATTGAGTGCGTATTTTATCTGGTTTATTTTCTGCCGATCATACATGAATTCAAAAATGCATAATAATAATTCTCTTATTTCCTGGATTTCGTTATGGATAGAATTATTCAGAATCGACTGAAGCGAATCTTTTTCAGATAAGGTTTGCTGCATATACAATAATTCTACTCCATAAAGTATGTATTTGCGGGCAATGCTTTCGAGTAAAGCATGCGATTTTTCTTCCGCAGTGTACTTGCAACGGTGAAGGGCTTTAATCACAACAGGGATGAACACGGGCTGCTCTTCCAATAATTGGATTAAAAGTTGCTCGGCTTGCTCACCTCCAATTTTACCAGCCAGCAGAATGAGTTTTTCTTTAAGGATGGGTGGCGTGGAGTCGGATAATAACTGTGTTTTGAGAAGAGGCATTGCTTTAGAACCTACTTCAAAAAGTGAAGCCAGCACATGCTTTTCATCCAGATGAATATTTTTCCAAATCGCGGTGAGTGTTTCAGAAGAACAAGCTTTTCCTATCGCTTTCATGGCCAACTCTCTTATTTTCGGGTCTTGGTCATTAATAAGATTGGCATGTCCGGGATGATCGTATTCATCCTTGACTTCTTTTAACAAGGCAATTACCGATAGTTTATCTTTTTCGACCGAATTTCTTATTAATTCACCCAAGGCTGCTTGTCCTTTCTCCCGTATAGTACTAAGTTTATTATTCAGTAGTCCGGTAATAGCGGATTTTCGTATCTCTTCAGAAGGATTGTTCAGGTAATTGTCTACTTCTTTTTCTTCTGTTGAAATACTACATATAACTTTTATTGTTTCGTAACGGATTTCATTGCTGATCGACTCTTTCAGGAGGTCTTCTAATTTATTTTTAGAATGAGTGAGATTATTGCTTCTGACGATACGGATGGCCTCCAACTTTACTTGTTCAGATGGATGATGAAGTAAACTCGTAATCAATTCTTCCGAAGTGGGATTGATTTTACTGATCAACATCCGCATAATGCTGATAAGTTCAAATTCGGAAGCAGTTTTCATTTTAGTTCTCAACTCTTCAATAATCTTTTCATCATTCAGGTTAAATTCTTCCTGGCTGAAAAAACGGGTACTGATCGTATTCACCAGCATATGCAGGTATTGACGATTTACCAAAATCACACCCAGCATCCATAGCACACCAATAACAAGCAAGGCATAGCAGATGGTTACCAGGTTTGTATGTTGTTGTAAGTTAAAGGAGATAAGTAGAAACAATCCACTGAAAAGTGAAGCGAAAGGATCCATAATACCTTTTACAATATTATGCGCCCTCAGTCTTTCATACGTATTGAGCGGCTGCATCAGGGTTAATAAAACCGGCGAATTAAAGGAAGTTCTCAATACTTCAACTACCACGGAGGTGACTCCAAACAGATAAAAAATTAATTTCTCACCCGGACTCATCCAATTAGCAAACAAAATAGAAAAGACGAGCAATAGCATTCCCACGGGAGTAATAAATAAAGCTGGCCGAACACCAATAGATGCGGTGAGCCTGCTACTAAATACCATTTTTGTAATCAGGGCTGTTATACGAAGAGTTGCATAAAAGAACGCGATAAATCTCGCCAGCGCAACATCTCCCTCGTATTCTTTCTTCACCTCCGAATAAAATCCAAAATTGATAAGAAGTATTGCGGCAGAGGTAAGAAGCGAGATAAAAGCGATACGTCGGATAAAGGCATTGGTCGTAAATTCTGATACCAGTTTGCTAATTCGCTTCGAACTATGTTTTTTGTGGATGTGCTTTCCATGCGCATGAGGCACATGCAGCATTCCTGATTTGGCGAGCCCGTTAAAGAAAATCAGGGAGGTGAGCATAAAACCAGCTCCAATATATAAAAGGTTTTGTGTACCGGTTAAGGGTACAATAATCACGGCAAGTGTATAGCCAATAAATTTAGCGGGTATATCTCCCGCGCTGATCACGGCAAACAAACGCTTACTCTGACGGAGATCGAAATGCGTAGCGGCAATTCCCCAGAACTCCAGATTGTTGAGCAAGTAGAGGACATTAAACCAGGCCATCATCAGGTAATAATACCAATCAGACTTTATATAATATCCTCCCACCCGCAGCAAAAGGATACTGGCTGCCATCATTACAATAATTGAAATATTAAATTGCTTGAACGAAAGCGCGTGTTCAAGGCGGGTATATATAAAACCGGCGATCCATAACAAAATGGATGAATAGATTAATACCCAGGCAAGTTCCGTAACCGGAAACTTCTGCAAAAACTGCGCGAAGACGGATGTAAAGAAGAATGCCGCCCCTGCCCCCTGGAAAAATTGTAGCAGATAAAGACGTTTTACGATCCACCACTCGCTGGGATATACATTAAATAACCTTAGCCAGAATCTTCCGCTTCTCATAATTGATGCTCATTTCGATTTTACCTTATACTTTTTGCCTTAGCTTTTCAAGCTGTTGCATTTTCATAGGGTTTCGATCGCGTTGCGAAGAACAGGTGAAATAACGATGACTCTCAAAAAAACGGACCTGTACCTGAGTCCATTCTGGTTCCGTTTTTATTATTTCATAATTCATCATTTCCACGCGAAGACGATCACTGACTTTTTCAAAATCCTCCCTGCCCAAATAGTCCAGGTCCGCATCACAGAGAATCATTTCAAAAGGAGTATGGGGCGACTGTGGAATCTTTGTAGCCATGATCATGTTCTTGATAGTGGCTATTTCAGGAGTATTGAACATATTATCAGCTAGCGTTTTCTCCATGATTTCACAGGATTTTTTCTCGTGGCCCTTATAGGTGTACAGAAATCCCGTGTCGTGAAATAAGGCTGCGACTTGTAACAGGAGTAGTATTTCCGGATCAGTAATGCCTTCCGTTTCCGCGATTCGTGCGGTTTGTTGCATTACATCCCTGGTATGAGCTAATGAATGGTAAGTCAATCGTGGATCCAGCCCATCATCAAGTAGTTGAAATATATCAGTTTTAAGGCGCTGGAATCCGGATTCGGTCATAGCAATTAATAATATATCAAATATATGATTTCCTATGACTATTAGCCGTCTGCCGTTGTCGCTGCTAATAAGTTTATCGTACCAACCTTATCAGATGGATTGTAAACTCTTTTGATTTTAGAATTGTGAGATAAACCAGTCTTAGTGGGAGCTATTGGCGGATCTTTATAAACTTTAAAGATAATTTTTTACACGATGGATTAGATATAGCACATCCAGCCTCGTGAAGGAAAATTTTCCACAGGTTGAGTAGTAAAAGGAGCAGGGCTTTTCGTTAACTAAATACTTTTTTTATTTTTCTTCCACGTCCTCCTTGTATTCATCTGGTATTCTGCCAAGCCCTTGCTCAGGAACTACATTTTCATCATTTCCATCATATTCATCAGGTATTCTTCCAAGAACTTGTTTGGGATCCTTGCACTCTGATTGTTGTTGGCCAGGCTTATTTCGCCGGGAAGAAGGAGTTTGGTTCTTATTCTCTTTGCCTTGGTTCAACGGCATATTTTCCTTAGGTGGCAGATTCTTAGGTGTTGAATTATCCTTTTCTGGCATTTTCTTTTTGTTTTTTGGCTGATTGTTGTCAGCTTCTGGATTTTTCTTTGTCATGTTTTTGATTTTACACTTATATAAATGATTAATACTTGTGCAGTTATTTTTAAAAAGTTTTTCAGTCGTGTTAATTAGCATTGGTTTAAAATAAATAGGCACAATTTTTCCCTGTATATCTGAAAACCTTCTATGAAGAGTTCTAACAATAATCTTACCACGGTATTGAACGATCTTGTTTTGATCAATAATGAATGCGCCAGTGGATATAAGAAAATGAATGAGATGCTGGAAGATAGATGCATGGATTTGCAGGGCCTTTTCGAACGCATGGCGGAGAAAACGTATCAATTTGCGTTGGATCTACGGGAAGAATTAATTCGAATGGGAGTAAAACCTGTTGCCGATACCATGAATTCGGGAAATATTTATCGAGCCTGGTTGCTTGTAAAAATGAACAAATTAGGAGATGACAGGCAAGCGTTACTTGATGCTTCGTTGTTGAGAGAAGAAGCTATTCAGCGCGCATATGATGAAGCGCTCGAAGCTGTAGATTCCAGTTCTTCGGGACTTATCCGCACATTAATACATTGTCAACAAGATACTCATCGCATTGCATTTAATGTATTGAACAAACGTAAGAACGCAGCATAGGCAGCTTCTTATCACAGCAAGCTTATTCGGATCATACCATCTTTGAGATATAACTCTAAGCGCATTTCTTCATTCGCGTTAATTCGTGTAGAACATTCGCGTCAGTTAGTTTTCTGTCCTTGTGTCCACGAATACCCTGCTGGTGAAACACCTGTTCCCAAAGGAGCGGCTCCCCGCAGGTCGGGTAATGCAAAATTTGTTATTCCATTACCGCCATAGGTATTACTGAGTAACGAAAACAACGCGGTATTTTGGTTAATCTGTAATAACTGTCCATCGCAAAAAGCCCATCCAAGGGGAGCAAAATTTCCGGCAAACATTTTAATTTCGGCCAAAACAGGTTCACCGGTAAGCCCAAAATCAGGACTCGGATAGATTCCCTGAAGGCAAATTATATACCGGATAGCCTGAGCGCCATGTCCCTTGCGGAATCCAACGGCACCGTTGACATTACTCTTCATCAACTGATCGTAACTATTTCCTCCCGTTGAAATAATCAGCCCGTTTGTTTTCACATTACCAGCAACGTCTAATTTTTCAGCTGGTACCGTTGTACCAATTCCTATATTCTGTGCGTGAATGAAAATAGGTAAAGTTATTAGCGCGAGCAGGCAGATGGATACTATCTTCATCGTTCAAAATTTTGAAGTGAATAATTTTTATACCGTCAATATCACTTCACTAAAAAAGTAATTGACGACAATTCTGAAAAATTAGTCGAATTAAACAACGATGAAAGCATGGTTTAGTAAATGGTGGAGATGGATGATCGGGCTCCTTAATCGGGGGATTGGTTGACAGAGTAACTAACTTACAGCTACTAATTAGCCACGTTGACCTTTGTATTGATGAAAATATTATCTGCTAAAATATTATTTAACGGAGCAACATCCTGAAACACTCTTGAAGGATATCGGATGGTATCGAATTTTCCTGACCAGTCTGCATTTTTACTATCACCGATAAAAATACCGGTATTGGCATTTTCTATACGGTTATATTTAATCACGCAATTGTCGGCGGCTATGTAAAAGCCAATTTCGGTTTTTCCCCTTGCCATGCCATACATTAACCTTATTCCAGTCTTAACATTGCTGACATTATTATGGGTAATCTGATGTCCGGATCCATTTACACGTATCCCGCTGTTGCCACCCTTAATAGTATTGCTGTCAATAATGCAATCGTGCCCACCCCTCATCACCAACTCGCCATCACAGTCTTCAAAGTAATTTTTGATATAAGAATTGTTACTGCTTTTATTGCTGATCACTTCCGGCTCACCGCTGCAACGGATAAAGCTGTTATCCCGTACCATCGTTCCAGACTGTATGGTCCCAAGCAAAACAGGGTCCTGACCTATCTGCACACATTCACCGCCATTGAATACTTTCCAACTCACTTTATTTTTATCCTTGAATATATTGTTCGCTATAAGTGTATATACCGGACAAGCTTCCTTGGTAATTTTTACCTGCAATTCCTGGTTATCTATATTGCCTGTAAATGTGCAATGATCAACCTGGTTGTATTCTCCATGCCCGGATACAATTACGATAGGCATAAACTGAGCCCGCACCACATTCTGACTAAATGAGCATTCCGTTAAACGACAGTGGATCGTATTATTCAATTCTACCAGAACCCCTGCACGAGTATCAGCCTTTATCACATTGCAGCCCGTAAAACTAATTCCCTTCAAAATTGTATAGCTTCCGGTCAGTTTAAAAACAGCTTGCCCTACATCGCCTGTGAATACACATTTGCCGGTAGTTTCAGCGAGAATGGTAATGGGCCGGTCGGCTGTTCCATTGGTGTTGATTATTAACGACCAGGGCACATAAGTTCCATTTGCAATCATAACCTGATCACCAGGTTTTATTTTCTGGCTAATGCTATTGAACTCTTGCTCACTATGAATGAGATATTCAAGCGAACCGCCCTTGCCCTTTTTCGATGTCCAAGCCTGTTGAGCGAAAGTGGTAGATAATAAACAAAATGCTACAGAAGTGAGTAGATATTTTTTCAGGCAATCAATTATTTTTTTATTTATTGTCATTTTTAGCAATTAATAGGAGACTAAACCACCATTATTCTTAAAAGGATACTTCATATTAGCACAAGGCGCGACCGGGCTATAATTCAACTATTAAAGCAACTAAATTCATTACAGAATGAAACAATTATTTACGAGAACGTTTTCGTAAAAACCAAGGGTGATAATAAATACAAATTCGGTGGTTGTATCGAAAATAATTAATTTTCATCTTTAAGAAAATTTGCTGAGGACTAAGAGGTTAAAAGAGAAAGGAGATGAAAGAGAAAACAAAAGGTAGAAAGCAAAACTGAGTTATGTCAATGCTCTTTTTACTCTTTACTCTTTTATCTCTTAGCCTCAAGCACCAATAACAAGTTAACCTTTGCCATATGCGTATAAAACTTTATTCGCTGAACCTCCTATATCTTATCGTAATTAATGGATCTGTTTTCGCTCAAACAGATCATGTAGGAAATTCCTTTCAGGCTCCTCCTCATCCGCGAATTTTACTTTTTAAAGGCGAGGAAAATACATTAAAGAAAAATGTCAGTGCCAATGCTACATGGAGCAATGTGCAAAAGGCTATTTTAAATGAATCCGATAACTTAATGACAGTTGATCCTATTCAACGAATCCAGATAGGACGCCGTTTGCTTGATAAATCAAGGGAAGGTTTGCGCAGGATGTTTTTTCTGACCTATTCTTATCGCATTACCGGGAATAAGAAATATGCAGAAAGAGGAGAAAAAGAACTGTTGGCTATTGCAGGGTTCACTGACTGGAATCCCACCCATTTTTTAGATGTAGCTGAAATGACGATGGCTGTTGCAATTGGTTATGATTGGTTGTATGATAATTTATCTCCAGCTTCGAGAGCTGCTATTAAAGAAGCCATTCTGAAAAAGGGATTAGAACCTTCTATGGATCCAAAATATAATAGCTGGCTAAAGGCTGAACATAATTGGAACCAGGTGTGTAATGCCGGTATGACTTATGGCGCCATGGCTATTTATGAGGACGAACCCGTTTTGGCAAAACAAGTTATTAATCGTGCTATCGACGCTATTGTACTTCCTATGAAGGAATATGCCCCGGATGGAGTTTATCCTGAGGGCTATGGTTATTGGGGCTATGGTACCAGTTTTAATGTAATGTTTCTTAGTGCTGTTGAAAAACTTTTTGGGAAAGATTTTGGATTAAGCGAAATGCCTGGATTTTTACCTTCTGCCCGCTTCCTTGAAAATATGACAGGCGCAACAGGCATACCTTTTAATTACTCTGATGCAGGAAGTAATGGAGGACTACATCCGGCGATGTTTTGGCTTGCCGCTAAATCGAAGGATCCCTCATTACTGTGGGTCGAAAGAAATTATCTGAGTGAAAATCCACAAAAACATATTAATAACCGTTTGCTGCCTGCAATTATTTTATGGAGTAATGAAATCGATATGAATAAAATCGCGCCACCAAAATCAACGATGTGGACAGGACAGGGCAAAAATCCCGTTGCATTAATGCGAACATCATGGACAGATACAAACGCGATTTATGTCGCAATGAAAGGTGGCTCTGTCTCCATTAACCACGCACATATGGATATCGGCTCTTTTGTGATGGATGCAGATGGCGTTCGTTGGGCCATGGATTTTGGCATGCAGGATTATGAATCCCTGGAGTCAAAAGGCATACAACTATTCGGGAGAACACAGGACGCGCAACGCTGGACGGTTTTCCGTTTAACAAACCTTGTTCATAATACACTCACCATAAACAACCAGCACCAATTGGTAACAGGCCATGCTCCCATAACCCATTCAGGTTCCACTCCCTCTTTTATGAATTCGGTTACTGATTTAACTGAAATCTATAAAGGACAAGTGGCCAAAGCTATCCGTGGTATCGCTATTGTTAACAAAAGTTATGTGGTGGTCCGTGACGAGATTGAAACGCTGGATAGCAGTACAACCATTCGCTGGACAATGCTGACTCCCGCAACAGTGAAAATTACGCATAACAATAGAGCCGAGTTAACTCAAAATGGTAAAATGCTCATATTACAGGTTGAAGCAAATTCCGAAATTGTAATGAAAACATGGTCAACGGATCCGCCAAATAGTTATGATGCTCCTAATCCCGGAACAACCCTCGTTGGTTTTGAAATTAAAGTGCCTGCACATACAAAAACAGCATGCACTGTAAAATTGATGCCGAAAAAAATGCTGAGCAGCAAAAAGATTCAACCATTAAAAAACTGGAAATGAAAAATAAGTTACCGAAGAGTTCTTTTTGGGTAGCGTTCGTCCCTGTTATTTTATTTTTACTTAGTTATAACACCCGTGATAATACTGAAAAAAATAAATTCTCTCCCGATCTGGAAACAATAAGAAAGCGAATTATTAGTGACCTGTTAGAACCTCCCGTTAACGAACAAAAAATTCAAAAGCTTATTCAATCTCTTAATCCTGATGGGAGCTGGCCCGGAATAAATTATAAAGACACTACCAGAACTGGTTTTCAACATAGCATTCATTTGGAAAACATGCTGGACTTGGCGAGAGCTTATAAAAAGCAAGGAACAAATTTTTTCAAAAATGCTGAAGTAAAAAAAACTGTTTCCTCTGCACTTGACTTTTGGATTGTGCATGATTTTATTTGTCAGAATTGGTGGTGGAATGAAATGGGCACTCCCAATTGGATGATTAATACTTTGCTGCTTTTAGATGATGAGTTGACTGATAAACAAAAAACAGAAGGGATGAAAATAGCAAGCCGGGCAAGTCTTACCGGTGTGGGTGCCAGAGCAGGTGGCGATTTTGTACCTATTGCTGGAATGATAGTTAAACAAGGACTATTTAAAAGAAACGACTCGATTGTGCAGAACGCCCTGAAGGTGATGGCTGACCAAATTAAAATTACCACAGACAGGGGAATAAAGCCCGATCTCAGTTTCCA
>Ga0157380_10000588_pt1 | contig 22425 bp, 15 predicted proteins | sample S35metaG_FD_119757 | JGI IMG/M metagenome (GOLD analysis project Ga0157380, IMG submission 119757) | Switchgrass rhizosphere microbial communities from Kellogg Biological Station, Michigan, USA - S3-5 metaG | ecosystem: Host-associated > Plants > Roots > Rhizosphere > Soil | place: USA...
AAGTTTAGGAAACCTCTATTCTATCCCCGTCCGAATGGCTTTAGCCGGGCGGGCATTGAACTACGGGACCATTAAGCAAACGGGCAGCAAATATAAGAAATACTGCTTAAGTCAGAAGAACCAAGAAGCCAAGATGCCAAGAACCAAAGAAAATCCAAGCCCCAAATTTCAAAAGCCCTCCGAAATTCAAAGTGCTCTTGAAATTTGATTTTTTGTATTCCTTATTTGGCTCTTGGCATCTTGGCTTCTTGGATCTTACGACTCAAGCATATATTCTATCAACAGCACCCTTATACTTCTCCATAACTACTTTTCTTTTAATCGACATCTTCGGAGTCATTTCACCCGTATCAACACTCCATTCATCAGGAAGCAATTCAAACTTCTTTACTTGCTCTACATGATTAAAGAATTTATTGTAACTCTCGACCAATTCTTTATATAAGTTCAATACCTGGGGATCTTTAATCATTTCTGTCAGGGTATTCGCATTTATATTATGATGGCGGGTCCAATCGCGCAGGTTAGGAAAAGAAGGAACAATCAAAGCACCCACAAATTTCTGTTCTGCGCCAACCACCATCACCTGTTCAATAAATGGAGATTCTTTTAATTTACTTTCGATAGGAAGCGGCGCTACGTACTTGCCTCCACTGGTTTTAAATAATTCTTTCTTCCTATCAGTGATTTTAAGAAATTTACCATCTACCATTGTACCAATATCACCAGTAAGCAACCATCCGTCTTTAATTACTTCCGCAGTAAGATCGGGACTTTTATAATAACCAAGCATTACATTGGGACCCTTGCAAAGGATTTCGCCATCCTCCGCTATTTTTACGTCAACACCATCAATAGCAGGACCCACTGTTCCAAATTTCCGTTGCGTTACATCAAATCGATTCACACACATTACCGGTGAGGTTTCAGTTAGTCCGTAACCTTCCATGATTGGAATTTTGCCCGCAGTAAAGATGCGGATCAATCGCACCTGGCAAGCAGCGCCGCCGGTTACTATACATTTAATATTATTCCCCAGCCCTTCTCTCCATTTACTAAAAATGAGTTTATTGGCAATGCCTAATTGCATATTGTACCAGAATCCTTGCTTGGTATTGATTTCAAATTTCTCTGCCAATCTATGCGCCCAGAAGAATAATTTCTTTTTTATACCCGTAAGCTCCGCTCCTTTCTGCATGATACGATCGTATACTTTTTCCAGCAACCTCGGTACTGTAGTAAACAAATCAGGTTTTACATCTTTCAGATTATCACCAATGGTTTCGAAACTTTCGGCGTAATAGATAGAAGTTCCTTTGAATAGATACAGGTAACTGACCATCCGTTCGAAGATATGATTGAGTGGAAGAAAACTTAGGGCTTTAAGATTATCCCCCGGCGGAAAACATTTGATGCTTGACATTACATTACTCAGGATATTGCGATGCGTTAACATCACCCCTTTCGGTTTTCCGGTTGTACCTGATGTATAAATAATGGTTGCTACATCTTCATATTTTATTTTTTCTGAGATAGATTTTGTCTTTGCCTGTAATTCCGGAGTACTCAGGCTCAATAATTCTTTCCAATGTTTCGCATTGGGCGTATGTTCAAATGTGTAGATATCTTTCAGACTGGGAACACGGTCCCTGATACTAAGTACTTTTAAGAAGAGATCTTCGTCGTTCACAAAAACGACTTTAACCTGCGCATCGTTTAATACAAATTCAAGTTCGTTTACATTTATGGTGGGATAAATAGGAGTGAGTATGGCCCCGATTTGTTGTACGGCAAGATCGAGCATTAGCCATTCGGGCCGGTTCTTTGAAAGAATGGCGACCTTATCTCTTGCTTCAACCGTCATATCATTGGGACCAATGCCCCGACTGAGTAAACCAGCGCTTAGCTGATCAACCAATCCGCGCACTTGCTGTGTACTGTATTTTTTCCATTGCCCGCTTTCTTTAGCAGCCATCATGTCGGGAAGTGGTTTGCCCGCCAACTGGTATTCAATACAGTCGAATAAACGTTTAGGCTCAATCATAGCAAGCAATGATTTACGGGTTATCAATCAGGGTCCGTTGAGTATTCAAATTAGGAAAAAAAGGGGGAAAGGGAAAGAGTGAATCGTGAGACGTGAGACGTGAATCGTGAATGGCTCCCCACTCATCGCGAACCACTATTAATTAGGGACTTACTCACGATTCACGCCTCACGATTCACGTGTATCATTTAAACGGCGTCTGGTAATACTGTCCCATTGGCACTTTAAATACCCGGTTCTGCTGTAAACGGATAAATTCATTATTCTTATCTGAATGAGCACTGGTCCATTGCTGGTAAGCAGTAGGATTGCTGGCTGCCCCGAACATCCATTGATTGTATGCATCAAACAATCCCATTTTTACTAACTGATTATGGTGTTCAAAAAGCCTGTATGGAAAACGGGTGGCGTATTTATCGTACCAATCTAATAAAAAACGGGCGCGTAAAGTGGTAAGAGATTCCGGTGTAACACCCGCCGATATGGTGCTACTATGTTTCTGCATCAATCCTAAAAAAGCGCTAACAAATTCATTGCTGGTATTCTGTTTTTTGGATATATCATCCCCGATAAATAATTTCTTATATCCTTCCAGTAAGAGTTCTTTTATTTCAACCGTTCTTTTTGAATAACTTTCGATATTGATGAAAATTTCTCCATAAATAAGTCCCCAGGTTTTGTCGGCCGACATATAATAAAACTTGGCAGCATTATAATAATTCCCCGAATTGTTGGGATCCGCTTCTATTCCTTTTTCCCATAATTTGATCGCATCAGTATAGTCTTTTTTAGCCCATAGCATTTCACCATATTCATTATACAACACACCACTGGATGGATATTTTTTCAGCGCCGTTTTGTATAACTTCTCACATTCTTTTCGTTCCTCCAACGCTTTGTAAACAAGTGCGAGAATCTGGTAGGCTTGAATATCGGAGTCTTTACGCTCTGCAAAAGGTTTGGCGGTTTCGAGCGCTTTTACATAATCTCTTTTCAGATAATAGGCAAATGCGAGATCTTTCTGCATCTCAAGATTCGTTGGATCTTTCTGAAGTGCGTGGTTAAGTACCAGAATAGCGTTTGTATAATCACCCTCCTGAATAAATGCCTTGGCATTTTGCTGCTGCGTTTTGGGATCCTGACCTTGCGCCGTTGAAGCGATGGCAATAGATAGTAAAAGACTAAAAGAAAGAATGAGTTGTTTCATACCGTTCAAAGATAAAGGTAATAGTGCCGATTCGAAAAAGCAGGATGTTAAAAAAGCGGCAAGCTGAGAGCTTCAAGCTGCAAGCTATTTCTGATCAGAGCTGGAATTTTGTGTTATTGAAATTGCAAATATTAAATTACCGCTAATATCTTAGACGATGCAGCTAATAGCTTGAGGCTGATAGCTTGCAGCTTACTCGTAAATCAAATGCGTCAACAATCCATCTCTCAGCTTCGGTTCAAACCAGGTGCTTTTTGGTGGCATTACATCGCCGCTATCGGCAATATCAAATAATTGTTTGATTGAAACCGGGTATAAGCTGAAAGCAACGACCATTTCGCCGCTATCTACTCTTTTTTCCAATTCTCCCAAACCTCTGATGCCTCCCACAAAGTCGATCCGCTTATCGGTACGTTGATCTTTAATGCCTAATATTTTGGACAATACATTATTTGATAGAATAGTAACATCCAATACACCGATCGGGTCTTCCGAATAGCTGTCTTTTCTTGCATTTAGTTTATACCATTTATGGTTGAGGTACATACCAAATTCATGCAGGCGCTCGGGTTTATAAGCTTCCTTTCCCATAAGCGTAACATCAAAATCATCGTGCAGGTAACTGATAAGCGTTTCAGCATCTTCTCCATCGAAATCTTTTACCAGCCTGTTATAATCTAATATATGTAATTGATCTGCGGGGAAGAGAGTAGTTAAGAAATAACCGGCTGCTTCGGTTGCTTTTTTACCCAATGCTTTTTTTACTTTGGCAGCAGAGGCGGCGCGATGATGTCCGTCGGCGATATAGGTATTTGGAACTTTAGTTGCGAAAAGAGTGGTAAGACTGTTTATCACAGCTTCATCGTTGACGGTCCAAACCGTATGACTTACACCATCATCGGCCTTGAAATCATAGACGGGGGCATGCGATTTTTTCCAGAGCTCAATAAGCGCATCAATAGCAGCCACGTTCCGGTAAGCTAAAAATACGTTACCTGTTTGCGCTCCGGTGGTTTTTATATGGTTGATCCGATCTAGTTCTTTTTCGGGACGGGTGAATTCGTGCTTTTTAATGATTCCTTTTTCATAATCCGTTACCGAGCTGGCGCATACCAAACCGGTTTGGCTCCGGCCTTTCATTACCAATTGATAAATATAAAAGCAGGGTTTCTCTTCGCGAAACAATATTCCCTGTTGAATGAACGCATTAAGATTCTCTTTGGCTTTATCATATACTTGCTGCGAGTGAATATCGATATTATCAGGAAGATCTATCTCCGCTTTGGTAATATGAAGGAAGGAATTCGTATTGGAACCCGCTTCTTGTTTCGCTTCTTTTGAATTCAATACATCGTAGGGGCGAGATGCAACTTCGGCTGCTAATTCTACGGTGGGTCGGAGTGCTTTGAAAGGAAGGATGGTGGCCATATCCGGGAACTTGTTCTTTTTTTGTTAAGCTTGCAAAGTTAACAGATACGGCCATATTACATAGAAACGATTAAAATTTGATTTTAACGTATGGAAATAAGGTGATTGACTCGGCATAATTTCCGGAGATGGTATAGTAAAACTGAGATTTGACTCCTATTTCCACCCGTGGTTGAAATTGATAGTTGTAGTAAAAATCAACAAATGCTCCGGCTTCAGCAGAGTAGCTATCCTTTGGATCCGATTCTTCAACAATAACCGTAATTCCGGTAGAATTTTCTGCAATAAAAACTTTCCCTGTTAGCGGAGCTAAATAATAAGGACCCACACCTACTGACAGGCTATTCTTATTCTTTGTAAAAAACTTGTTGAATGATAAGCCGATGATATTATTGACATCTCGAATTTTCGTATCGATTATAACGTGGTTGATGCCAACAGAATTTTCATAGAATACAGCTTTGCTAAAAATCTGTCTTGAATAATGAAGAGCAAGAGAATTATTTCGTTTCAACTTCATTTCAACTTCTACAAACAAGTTGGTGCCAACAAAGTTTTTGTTTAAATATTCAATGGAGCCGAGCTGATGATCTTCATAGCTCGATGCGAAAAAACCTCCCGCTAAACCATAACCTGCATTGAGACTGAATTTTTTTTCAGTTTCCGTTTTTTGAGAAAAGGCATTGATTGAAAAGAAAAATAAAAACAGCGTAAGAAGCTTGATCTTGTTATTCATAAAAAAACACATAGTAAAGAAATTTGATTGAAATGGAAGAGGCTTCGCACGATAGTTAACGGCTAATTTAATCGAACTATATCCGTCTAAGTGCAATTTCGTGCCAACGTGTTAATCTATTCGATAATTGTGTCGATTTCGCCGATAATCGTTTCAGCATTGGGGAATAAAAAAGGAGGATATAATAGGTAAAATAAATGGTTTCTCTTATAACGTTGTATAAAAGCTGATTAATAGCACTTATAATATCGATAAAATTTTATCCTTTCCGGTTTGCAAAATCTTTCATCAGATCAGTAAAAGCAATTACACTTTCAATCTGTAACGCATTGTATAAGGATACGCGGAGTCCGCCTACACTTCGATGACCTTTTACGCCCACCATTCGTTCTTGTTTGCACAAATCAAGAAATTCTTTTTCATGTTCTTCCTTACGGGTTACAAATACAACATTCATACTGCTGCGATCTTCTTTTGCAACCGGGCCTTTAAATATGGGGAGACTATCGATAGTATCATACATTAATTTCGCCTTCTCATTATTGAGGATTTCCATCGCCGGAATTCCGCCTTTTTTCTTTAACCAGCGCAAGGTAAGCAGGGCCACATATACCGCGAATACAGGTGGTGTATTCATCATACTTTTTTCAACTATATGATTGCGATAATCCATGATTGATGGAATCAACCGGTTTATCTTACCCAAAATATTTCTATTCACAACCACCAGGTTCACCCCCGCGGCACCCATATTTTTTTGCGCGCCTGCATAAATCAAATCGAACTTATTAAAGTTTAATTGGCGACTCAATATATCACTACTCATATCGGCTACCAGTGAGATGCCGCAATCGTATGGAATATTTTTCCATTGGGTACCGGCAATCGTTTCATTGGTGCAAATATGAAGATAGGTGGACCGGGTATCAACATTGACACTTTTAGGCATGGTGGTGTAATTGGTAGCTTTTGAAGAGCCTGCTATACTCACGTTCCCAAATAGTCTCGCTTCTTTAATAGCTTTATTGCCCCAGGTACCCGTTTCAGTATATGCGGCCGAACCCGTATCGCTCAACAGATTCATAGGTACCTGCATGAATTGCGTAGTGGCACCACCATGAAGGAACAATACATCATGGTTATCGTCCAATTGCATTAATTCTTTTACAAGAGATCTCGCCTCTTCCATCACTCCTTCGAACATTTCTGTACGATGACCCAATTCGAGGATAGACAAACCGCTGCCATTAAAATCAAGTATTGCCTGACTGGCTTGCTCATATACCTCCTTTGGAAGTATACTCGGTCCCGAGTTAAAATTGTGTATTATTTGTTTTTCTGTTAACACCACGTTTCATGACTGTTTAAAGGTGAGCGAAGAAGCAAAAATATTCAATAATCAGCTAACAATTGTTGTGATTTATATCAAATTCAATCACAAGCTTTGCCTTTTATATGACCGGTTTTCCATTGCACATTAAGCTCCTCCCATTCTTTCAGTTCTTCTTCATTAAATTCCGTATTTGTCAATGCTTTCAGATCTGGCTGTCCCGCATTAACCCAGGCCGTGAACCAAAAACTGGCAACCGCGAAAATGGATTGACGCATTCTTCTTTCCACCATATTATTTAATAATTGATTATATCTGCGGGTATAATTGGATGAATATTGACGTACGAGTACTCCATTACGATCCTCAAAAGCATATTTCTGGTCAATAGGAAATTGATGACTCAGTTGTTTTTCCAAAAATAGCACGGTATCAGCTGCTGCAGCGCTTTCAAGTACTCTTTTCCAGGTAAAGGTCAGCGGGTCGCTGATATATGCTGCTTTATCCATGAAGAAATCCCAATCGGATGCAGCTAGCAGCTCTGGTATTCTTGATTCCCAAAAGCCGTGTATGCCCCGTTGGTTAGTTAACTGACCATTATGATTGCTGCTTGCATGCAGTGGAACATGTGCATCGCCAATATAATGACCAATTTCGGCGGAGAGTTTCAGTATCCGGCTTTGATTCTTCTCTTTAAACGCTTCGGTAAGACGGTAAAGCATGGTTTGTATCCACCAGGGAACAATACCATGTAGCTGTAACGTATCATTCGAATATTTTTCAACGGCATCTTTCCATTGTCGCGGCAGTGAATCGTATGGATAGCTTCCGTATCGATCGATATCAATATAATGCCGGGGTCCTTCGGCGGCAATCAGGTACCTTCTTTTATCCGGATCCACCGCGTGCTCGTTGATGAAAGCTATATGCTTTTTGTAAAAGACCAGCATTTCTGGTGGCAATAAGAATACAGAGTAATAATTAATCTGGCGATGGCCATAGAAGCCCCAACAGAAAGATGTTTGAGTAATTAATAAAAAGGAGATAAGAATTAAAAGTTGTTTCATGGCGATGTCGTTTAATAGTTTCAGAGTTTAAAGGTTTAAAGGTTTAAGGTTTTTCAATTCAAAAAGACTGTTCTGTCTTTAGGACTCTTAAACTTTTAAACCCTGAAACCTTTAAACGTTCAACGAAACATCGCTTAGTTTGAGGTTGATACGTGCGCCTTGTGCAATTCTTCTCCAATTTCGGCAACTCCACCTGAAATTGCAAATTTCATCGCGTCGGAGGAACTGACATCGTTCACTACGCGGATACGATCTTTCTTTACAAAATATAAATGACCTGCGAAAGCATACGATTGAGGGACGTAAACCGCTACAAAATCCTGCAGTCCGAATTGATCCAGTTCTTCCTGCGTAATAAAACCGATGCGCCATATATCGTTGCCGTCGATAGTGACCAATACCGATTTGGTGAATTTTCTTTTATTACCTGCAAAGGCTTCTACAAAATCTTTTACAGTTGAGTAGATGATCTTAATGCCGGGTGTTCGTTCAAGTATATTATCGAACAATTCCACCATCCTCCCCACAACAAATGACGACGAAATATAACCTACCAGTATAACGATCAGCAACACCAAAATAAAACCCGCTCCAGGTAATTTGATGGGGTTTCCCGCCGAATCATTGGGCAAGAGGTTAGGTGCTACTTTTTCAATAAGACTTGGCAGGATACTATCAACAGCGTCAAATAAACTCGTTACGGCCCAAATAGTTATTGTAATGGGAGCGAGTATGATTAAGCCTTGCAGGAAATATTGAAACAGCTTCCTGAAGGTAAATTTTGCTTTCATAATTCTTAGTTGTTAGAATTCAAAAGTAGGAAGAAGCTATTAGCTGCTAGCTATTAGCTGTTAGCTGCATCTGTAAAACGACTAACACTTGTTATTTTTATCAATCTATCTCGAATTTGATTTGATAATTAAAGTAATCATTAACATACGAATAGCGAACAGCGAGAAGCGATCAGCCTCCTAAAAATTGTTATGAATGGAGAAAAAAAAGGATGGAAACTTTGACAACGAAAAAAGTTTCCATAGTTTTGTGCACGATTTATGATGAATATGGAAACACGTGAACGAATACAGGTTAAGGCAAACGAGCTCTTTATGCGATATGGCATCCGTTCGGTATCGATGGATGATATAGCGGCCCAGCTTGGGATATCCAAAAAAACGATTTACCAGTTTTTTGCAGATAAGGATGAACTGGTAGATGCGGTAGTGGATGATGAGATCAACGGCATGCAAAAAGATTGTTCTGGCTGTTCGGAAAATGCTCGTGATGCAGTAGATGAGATCTTTTTAACAATGGAGCAGATTGTGGAGCAATTCCGCAATATGAATCCAATGGTATTGTACGATCTGGAAAAATTTCATTTTAAAGCATATCAAAAATTTCTCCGGCATAAAAATGAATACCTCGGTAAGATCATTGCCGGCAATATTGAACGCGGAATCCGGGAAGAATTATACCGGCCGGAAGTCAATATTGATATCATGGCGAAGTTCCGTCTCGAATCGATGATGCTTTCCTTTAACATGGATCTGTTTCCTCCCCGTAAATATAATCCCGCTGATGTTGCCAAGGAGGTGATCGAGCATTATGTATATGGATTGGCCACCCTTAAGGGTAATAAACAGATACAGAAATACAAACAAGAGTATATCAAAAAAAATAGTTCTGATGAGAAATAGAAGAAGTTTTGTTTGGATAACCATCCTGGTATCAATCGTAATGGCAGCGCCATCCGTTGCACAGCAACACCAAACTCCATTGCCACGCGTAAAAGGAGATACTGCGAAAATCAATCACTATGAATTTTCGGCGCAGCAGACGATTGAATATGCGAAAAAGAACAGCGTTCAGGTAAAGAACTCATTGCTCGATGTTAAAATGCAGGAGCAAGTGAACCGTGAGTTAACCGCTGCGGCATGGCCGAAGTTGAATGGTGCAATCGGAACCACTTATAATCCGAATGTAATGACCCAGGTAATTCCAAACTTCATTTCTCCATCTACCTACCAGGTATTGATAGATGAAGGAGTAAAGGATGGCAGTGGAAATCCTATTGTAATGCCGGGCGATTTTGGAAATATCGCCGCGCAGTTCGGTACAAAATATAGTGCAAGCGCAGGTGTTAACCTTAGCCAGTTGCTGTTTGATGGGCAGGTATTTGTGGGATTGCAGGCGAGGAGCACTGCTGTTGATTGGAAAACTAAATTGGCAGATGTAACGGAAGAATCGATACGTGTCAATGTTTATAAAATTTATTATCAGTTGGTGGTCAGTAAAACGCAGGTTGAATTACTCGACTCCAACATTTCACTGCTTACTAAGCTACAAAATGATACCCGGGCAATTTATAATAGTGGTTTTGCCGAGAAACTTGATATTGACAAGGTTTCTGTGCGACTTACCAACCTTTACACAGAAAAAAGCAGGGTGTTGAACAACATAGCAAATGGCTATTATGGATTGAAGGTATTAATCGGAATGCCATTAAGAGATGAATTGGTACTCACCGACACGCTCAGTGACGAATTGATTAAAAGAAACGTACTCGAAGTAAGTGAATATTCTTATGAAGATAGGAACTCCTACCAATACGCGCTTCTTGGAAAAAGATTGAATGAATACAATCTAAAAAGATATAAGCTAAGCCTCTTACCAAGCGTTTCCTTGAATGGTAATTATTCAAAAAGCGCGCAGCGGAATCAATGGGATTTCCTTCAATTGGGAGGAGATTGGTATACGACTTCTTCCATAAGCGCAAGCATCCAGGTACCGATATTCAATGGGTTTTTTACAAAATCAAAAATTGAACAGGTAAAAATTAATTTACAGGCCACCGAAAACCAGATCGAAGACTTGAAACGTTCGATTGACAACGAAGTAATAAGTGCAAGGAACAATTTCACGACCGCGATAGCTACGCTTGATTTCCAGAAAGAAAATATGACACTCGCGGAAAAAGTGTATCAGCAAACCAAAACAAAATATGATGTAGGAACGGGTTCGCAAACAGAGTTGACAACAGCGCAAACTGATCTGAAGCAGGCCCAAACAAATTATATCAACGCTATGTACGATGCGGTAATTGCCAAAATCGATTACCTGCAAGCAATTGGAAAACTTTCTCAATAATTGAATGATCAATAAACTCAATAATATGTCGAAAATTTTGAAATTATCAGGAGTGGCTTTTATAGCATTACTGCTTGTTGCCTGCGGTGCTTCTTCCAAGGAAGAAAAAGGTGCCCTGACCGATAAAAAAGCAGAACTGAAAAAGCTGAAAACGGAACAGAGCGCCGTTAATGATAAAGTGCGCAAGCTGGAAGAAGAAATTGCGAAGCTGGATACAACGGCCGTCAATAAAACCAAATTGGTTGCTGTAACGCCACTGGCTCAACAGAACTTCACACACTATATCGATCTGCAAGGTAAAGTGGACGCTGAAAATATTTCTTATATAGCTCCTCGAGGTGCACCGGGGCAAGTAAAAGCGCTTTATATTAAGCAAGGAGATTATGTCAAGAAAGGCCAATTGATTCTTAAGATGGAGGATGCGCTTGCCCGGCAAGGTGTAGCTTCTGCAACACAAAATGCAGAAGGGATAAGAACAAACCTCGAATTAGCTAGAAACCTCTATCAGCGTCAAAAGAGTTTATGGGATCAGGGGATAGGCACACAGGTGCAATTGCTTGAAGCAAAAGGCAGGGTTGATCAGTTAGAAAGTCAATTGAAATCATCCGCAGAAGCAATAAAAATGGCCGAGGAGCAGCTGGGCCAGACAACAGTTTATAGTGATGTTTCCGGAGTAGCTGACTTAGTAAACATAAGAGTGGGAGAACTCTTCCAGGGAGCTACTGCCGCAGGACCTCAGATAAGAGTAGTTAATACTTCCGATCTCAAAGCTGTTGTGGAAGTTCCGGAGAATTACCTGGCTAGTATCAAAAAAGGAACAGCAGTAGTAATTGAAGTGGGTGATATCAATAAACAATTCAATTCAACGATCTCCCGTATAGGACAATTGATCAGTGCCAATTCCAGATCCGTTACAGCGGAAGCTAAAATCCCTTCCGATCCTTCACTTAAACCCAATCAATTGGTAACGGTTAAGATCCGGGATTATGCAACCAGTAATACTATCGTTATTCCAATGACAACCTTGCAAACTGATGAGAATGGAAAATACGTGTATGTGATGGTAAGCGAAAAAGGAAAACAAATTGCCCGAAAAAGGCCTGTAACTATTGGTCAGATCTATGGAGAGCAAATTGAAATCAAAGGCGGATTGCAAAATGGTGATCAATTGATTACCCAGGGTTACCAGGGTGTTTATGATGGACAAGCTGTTACAACACAAGGATAATTCTTATAAAAGCTAAAGAGGAATTGTTAAGTGAAAGGATTTAGCAATAAACAAGACTAATATGAGTATTAAAAATAAAGTGGTGGCAAAACTCAAGCAGTTTAAACCCACCAGTTGGGTGATTGATAACGCAACAGTAGCCTATGCCGCTACTATCGCAATCACTCTTTGGGGATTGAGCATTTTTACGTCTCTTCCGAAGGAGAATTTCCCAGACATCGTGATGCCGCAAATATATGTTGCTACTATAAATGCGGGTACTTCACCCAAGGATATGGAGAACCTGGTCACCCGTCCAATTGAAAAACAATTGAAAGGTATTAGTGGGGCAAAGATCCGTAATATAAAAAGTACTTCTATCCAGGATTTCAGCAGTATCCTTGTTGAATTTGAAACCGACGTTAAAGTGGATGTTGCCAAGCAAAAAGTGAAAGACGCGGTCGATAAAGCGAAACCCGATCTTCCAACGGATCTTACCCAGCAACCTGATGTTATAGAAGTAGCGTTTTCAGATTTCCCGATCATGTTTATCAACGTGGCTGGAAACTATGATCCGTTAAAACTCAAAAAATACGCGGAGGATCTACAAGATCGCATCGAAGAACTTCCGGAAATAACAAGGGCAGATCTTACAGGCGCACCTGAAAGAGAAATACAGATCAATGTAGATAAATTTAAGATGGAATCGGCAGGTATTGGCTTTAACGATATCGCTAATGCAATCGCAATGGAGAACCGCGATATCAGTGCCGGTAATATCAAAATCGGTAGCATGCAACCCACCATACAGGTGAAGGGGCAGTTCGTTCAGGCAAAAGATATGGAGAGCATCGTGATAAAAAATATCTACGGTCAACCCATCAACCTGAAAGATATCGCGCAGATTGTTGACTCGGTTAAGGAAAAGGAAAGCTATTCCCGTATCAATAAGAAGAATACGATTATCCTGCAGGTAGTAAAAAGAGCGGGAGAAAACCTGATCAACACCTCAGAGAAAATCAATGCGATCATTGCTGATATGAAGAGTACAGTATTCCCTCCTGATCTTGTTGTAACCATCAGCGGTGATCAGAGTATTCCTACCCGTACCTCATTTAATGAATTGATCAATACGATTATTATCGGCTTTATATTGGTATTGCTGGTATTGATGTTCTTTATGGGAGTGGGTAACGCGTTCTTCGTAGCCTTGAGTGTTCCATTGAGTGTATTCGTCGCCTTTCTATTTATACCTGCCGCGGATACTATCGTAGGTACAACTATCACACTCAACTTTATCGTGCTGTTTGGATTATTGTTTGGATTGGGTATTATAGTGGATGATGCCATTGTGGTAATTGAAAATACGCACCGGATATTTGCGAATGGAAGAGTGCCGATAAAATCAGCGGCTAAAACGGCGGCGGGAGAAGTATTTGCTCCCGTATTATCGGGAACCGTTACTACTCTTGCGCCTTTCGTTCCGTTACTGTTCTGGCCGGGTATTATTGGTAAGTTTATGATTTACCTGCCAGCGATCCTCATTCTTACGCTTAGTGCATCTTTAATAGTTGCCTTTCTCATCAACCCGGTATTTGCTACTTCCTTCATGAAGCCAGAGCATTACCCCGACCCGGAGCCGAAAAATGCTTTGTTCCGGAGAAAATGGTTCTGGGCCTTTTTTGGAATTGGTGTTTTCTCACACTTACTGGGTATGCACGGATTCGGCAATTTTATGTTGCTGATGGTTTTGTTGTTCATCTTCAACCGATATGTATTGAATGATATGATTCATGGATTCCAGAAAAAAGTATTGCCGTGGCTGATGAATCATTATGAAACCAGTTTGAAATGGGCGCTGAGAGGTACCAGACCCGGATGGTTGATATTGTCGATATTCGGTTTGTTTATTGTAGCGATCGTCGGCCTGGTTGTATCTGTTTCAATTGGACGCACAAAAACAGCATTCTTCCCGACTGGAGATCCTCCAATCGTATATGTATATATAAAGATGCCGGTAGGTACTAAAACTTCGGTAACGGATAGTGTGACTTATGAAATGGAAAAAAAGGTATTTTCTGTATTGGGAGATAACAACCCGATTGTAGAATCAGTGATCTCTAACGTTGCCGTTGGTGCCACCGATCCATTCGCAGGTGAACGCGGAACACAACCACATTTGGGACGTATACAAATTTCCTTTGTTGAGTTTGAAAAAAGACATGGAGAAAAAACATCCACCTATGTAGACAAACTTAGGAAAGTAATTAAAGATGTACCGGGTGCTGAAATCACGCTTCAGGGTCAACAGAATGGACCCGCATCCGGAGCTCCGGTAAATATTGAAGTAGTTGGAGATGATTTCGACCAGATCATGCATACCTCTGTTAATCTTAAAAATTTCCTGGATAGTGTGAATATAGAAGGAGTAGAGAAATTGAAAATGGATGTGGATGTTACCAAACCGGAATTAACATTGTCCATAGATAGAGAGCGTGCACTACGCGAGGGACTCAGTACTACTCAAATCGGAAGTGAATTGAGAGCAGCGTTGTTCGGCCGCGAAGCAAGTAAATTAAAAGATGGAGAAGATGAGTATAAGATACAGGTGCGCTACACCGATCTGTTACGCAATAATCTTTCTGATCTCCAGAATATGAAAATCACTTATCGTGATTTCAGTTCGGGGCAGGTTCGCCAGGTGCCGATCAGTAATGTGGTTAAGTTTGATTATACCAATTCGCTGGGAGGAGTAAAACGGAAGAACCTGAAGAGGATGATCACGATTTATTCTAATATTCCGGAAACCGCCGATCCAAATCGTATCAACCTTGAAGTGAGCAGGGCGATCGCGGATTTCAAAGGGAAACCTGAATCTGTTATAATCCGTCAAACCGGTCAACAGGAAGAACAACAGGAAACCATCAGCTTCCTGGGGGTAGCATTGGTAATAGCGCTTGGGTTAATATTCATGATCCTTGTTATTCAATTCAACTCTCTTAGTAAACCTTTCATAGTTCTGACCGAAATATTCTTCAGCGTGATTGGCGTACTCTTAGGATTCGCCATTACGGGAATGACGATGTCTACTATCATGGTGGCGCTTGGAATAGTAGGGTTAGCGGGTATCGTAGTTAAAAATGCTATCCTGCTTATTGAATTCACCGACGAGTTAAGACATCGCGGAATGAAAACCAAGCAAGCCATTGTACAAGCAGGAAAGATTCGTATCATTCCTGTATTGCTTACAGCACTTGCTACCATATTAGGGTTGCTGCCTCTGGCAATAGGATTAAATATAGACTGGCTTGGCTTGTTCCAGCATTTTAATCCAAATGTTTTCATGGGTGGAGATAGTGTGGTGTTCTGGGGTCCTTTGTCGTGGACATTGATCTTTGGATTGATATTCGCGTTTTTTATGACCTTATTGATGGTTCCTTCCATGTACCTGGTTTCTGAAAGACTTCGCCGGCCAATGAGTAAGTTTTATGGAACAAAATGGATCGCGTTACTTGGATTTACCGGCCCATTATTCTTTATACTCATTTTAATAATGTGGATAGTAAGATCCATTCAAGGCAAACCTATGATTCCAAGATTGCTTGGATTCAAAAAAAATGCAGCAGTAAGTTGGAGAGATAAACAAGTATAGAATAGGAGTTAGGTATTAGCAGTTAGCTATTAGCTTGAGTCGTGAAGATTGTAGAGTTCTGCTAATAGCTAAATGTTAAAAGCTAACAGCTAAATATTTCGACAGTTGGTTTAGGTGGTTAAGGTAACCGTTCCGGATTTCCGGGACGGTTTTTTTTTGAGCGCAAATAAAACACGAATGAAAACACGAATTAACGCGAACATTGAACACGAGACTTGAATAAAATAAATAGGGGCCAATGAATTTCTAATCTTTCATTGACTCCTATTTAATATTTAGAGATTTTTATTGGTTTTCATTCGCGCTTATTTGCGTTATCATTCGCGCTTATTCGCGTTTTTATTCGCGTTCATTCACGTTATCAAAACCCTTTCTTCTGCGTCGTCTTTCCATCTGTATCTAATTCCACAATCGGGTAACCTGATTTTTGTAATCCAGCAAGTATCCTTGCTTTATCGCCCACCAATAAGATATTAAGTTTGTTTGGATTGATCCATTTCTTCGCCATCGCATCAATTTCTTTTTTCGTTATATCTCTTAATATCTTGTTTTGCTTCTCTACATAATTAGCAGGTAAATTATAATCTAGTATACGTGAAATGAAAGCGGCTTTTTGCGGGCCCGTTTCATATCGCAGCGCGTCTCTTTGTCCTATCGCGTTCTTCATAAATAGCAACTCCTCTTCATTGATTCCATTTTCCGCGTAATTCCGCATTTCGCCTACTACTTCTTTCAGCGCGCTATCTGTTGCATCGGCCCGTATACCTGAACTAAAACCAAAACTTCCGCCGTAATCGTCTCCATCAAAGGCAGTACGCGCTCCGTAGGTCCAACCCTTATCTTCACGAAGATTGAGATTGATACGACTGTTGAAGGATCCTCCCAATGCATAATTTAATAAACCTGCTTTATAGTATTCCCCGGTCGCATCATATTTCAAACCGGTTGCATAACCAACACGGAACTCAGTTTGTGCCGCTTTTGGAATATCAACCAGGTAAATCTTCGATTGATCTACAGGCTTTGGTGTGCCGTCAACAACAGGCATCGCGATTTTTTTGGTTGGTAATTTTTTGAGGAAGGCCAACTGAGGGAGTATCTCGTTTTCTTTGATATCTCCCACAATTACCACTTTGGCATCTTTGGCGCTTATATAATTCTTGTAATAATTTTCAATATCTGCCAACGTAATATTATTAAGTGTTGCTTCTGTTCCTCCCTGGTTCATGGCAAGAATATGATCTTCCCCATAATTGATTTTCGCAATCAGATCGGTAGCAATAGCTGCCGGTTGTGTTTTTGCCTGTTTCAATCCTTCCAATGATTGACGCTTGCGAAGTTTGAAACTTTCTTCTTTAAATACCGGGTTGAACATTCGCTCTTCGAGAAGCGCTAATGTTTTAGGCAGGTTCTTTTTAAGTGAAGTAACAGTGAATACAATTTCATCGGTGCCACTTCCAATTCTTACTGAACTACCTAATTTCTGTAATTCCATCGCCATTTGTTCAGCTGTATAATTCTTCGTGTCTTCATTCATCATTTCAGCAAACATATTGGCGAGCCCTACTTTTGTTTTATCATTCGCCTGCAAAAGATGTCCGCCTTTCATCGATAAGGTCATTGTAACAAGAGGAACTTCGGTGTTTTCAGTGCCGATGAATTTAATTCCATTGGGCCAATCCTTTCTCCAGAACGCCGGAACTTTTACAACTGGGTTCGGTCCATTGCCTGGCATCTTTGTCCGATCGAACTTGTCAGTAGGTTTAGAATATTTCAATCCGGCATAACCATAATCCGGCGCTGAATATTTCGATTGGTCAATGGTATAATTATCTGCGGCTGCAATTGCGTTTTCTTGTCCTTTGGTAACAATGCTTAATACTACAGCGGGTTTATCCTTAATATATTTGTTGTACACCCGCAATACATCCTCTTTAGTAACGGAGGAATACATTTTCAGTAATTCACTTGTCATATTTGGATTGCCGGCAAAGGTCTCGAATGCGGCCAGTTGGCTCACTTTACCTGAAACACTGGCAAGTGCATTCATAGCGCCGCTTTCATAACCACCTTTAAAACGTTCAATATCTTCATCAGTTACCCCTCTTTTTTCAAATTCAGTCAACGCGTAAGTAATCAGCGAATCCATTTCTCTCAATGATTTACCCGGGTAGGGTGTAATAGAAATGGTGAATTCACCAGCCAATTCGCTCAAGCCACTATTCGCGCTTGCCTGTAATGCTTTTTGTTCTTTTATCAACAATTGATAAAAAACAGAATTACGGTTACCGCCCATTCCGCCACCGCCGCGACCACCTCCGCCGCCGCCACCAAATCCGCCACCTGATCCTAATACCTGCGCAAGACAAGCCAATGCGGCCATATCGGGATTATACTGCGGAACAGTTGGATATACAATTCTTAGTTGAGGTGTTCGCGCATAATTATCTACAAAACTTACATAACGTGTTTTATCCAATACAACGGGTGCGAGTTTTACAGGAGATACTTCAGGGCCACGGGGAATAGATCCGAAATATTTTTCTACCATCTTTACTACATCGGCTGTTTTCACATCACCTCCAATAGTTAATGTAGCATTGTTCGGTCCATACCAGCGTAGAAAGAAATTTTTCAGGTCGTCTACATTTACCCGGTTCAATTCTTCTACATATCCGATCGTTAACCAGGAATATGGATGCCCATATGGATAGAGATTTTTAGCGGCGATCTCACCGGCCAATCCATAGGGACGATTATCATAGTTCTGGCCTCTTTCATTTTTTACGGTTGAACGCTGAATCTCAAATTTCTTTTGTGTTACGGCATCCAGCAAGAAGCCCATACGATCAGCTTCCAGCCATAGCATTTTTTCCAATTGATTGCTGGGAACGGTTTCATAATAGTTGGTCCGATCGCGGTTGGTAGAACCATTTAAGGTGCCCCCGGCATCGGTCACAATTTTAAAATGCTGTTCATCACCTACGTGGTCGCTACCCTGGAACATCATATGTTCGAAAAAATGAGCGAAGCCCGATTTACCGATCTCTTCACGGGCGGAACCTACGTGATAGGTGACATCTACATGAATCACCGGGTCGCTATGATCTTCGTGAACGATCAGGGTTAGGCCATTCGGCAATTTGTATTTCTCGTAGGGAATTACAAGTTCCGAGCCTTTGCGGCTAACCTTTTCAATCAGTTTGGTTTGAGCGCCAAGCAGAATCGGGAACAGAATCAGTAAGAATAATCCGTGGATTTTTCGTTTCATACAAGCAGTTTTAGATGGTGGACTGTTAATTTACAGGAAATAATAGTTGGACGCCGAACCGCTCATCAACTTGTATTCAGACACTATTTATCTTTGCTATCTTCATAAAAATAAATTTTTGACGATGAGAACAAATCATGAAATAGACTATAAAATCTATGGCGAAGAAATGCAGTATGTAGAAGTCGAACTGGATCCGCAGGAAACGGCTGTTGCTGAAAGTGGTGCATTTATGATGATGGACGATGGAATACAAATGGAGACCATTTTTGGGGATGGTTCCAGGCAGACTTCCGGTGGTTTTCTGGGAAAACTTATGTCGGCTGGTAAGCGGGTATTAACAGGTGAAAGCTTGTTTATGACAGCTTTTACCAATGCTGGTCAAGGAAAGAAAAAAGTAAGTTTTGCTTCTCCCTATCCCGGTAAAATTATACCGCTTGATCTATCCTTATTAGGAGGAAAGATAATAGCCCAGAAAGATGCTTTTCTCTGTGCGGCCAAAGGAGTAAGCGTAGGGATTGAATTTCAGCGTCGCCTTGGTACAGGTTTATTTGGAGGGGAAGGATTTATTATGCAAAAGCTTGAAGGTGATGGAATGGCCTTTGTGCATGCGGGCGGACATGTATTTGAAAGAATCCTTCAACCCGGGGAATTCCTTCGTATCGATACCGGTTGCCTTGTAGCCTATACCCAAACAATCGATTACGATATCCAGTTTGTTGGGGGAATTAAGAATACGTTATTTGGTGGAGAAGGATTGTTTTTTGCTACCCTTCGCGGTCCAGGTAAAATATGGATACAAACTCTGCCCATCAGCCGATTGGCCAGCCGTATTATTTCTTATGGAGGTTTCCGCCGCAAAGAAGAAGGAAGTCTGTTAGGTGGATTGGGAAATTTATTGGATGGAGACGGAGTTTAAATGTAAAATGAAGAATGAAAAAGTAGCAATAATGCCAAAATACATATTATAATAAAATAAGGCTGTCAAATTTTTGACAGCCTTTATAATTTTTAGGGGGCCATTCACTATTCACTACTGACTACTCACTACTTTTTCCCCGCGAATTTGGATAACAACCGAAGCACTTCAATATACAACCATACAATCGTTACCATTAACCCGAAGGCACCGTACCACTCCATATATTTAGGGGCACCCATCGCTACTCCCTGTTCAATCATATCGAAATCCATAATCAGGTTCAATGAAGCAATACCTACCACCACTAAGGAGAATATGATTCCAAATGTGGTGCTTTCATGTATAAGGGGCATTTGAATATTAAATAGTCGCAGTACAAAAGCTATCAAATAAAATAATGCTATACCCGTAGTGGCTGTAAAAACAATTGCCTTGAATTTTTGAGTGGCCTTGATGATACCAAAGCGATATAATGCAAACATGGCAATCACTATTCCAAAAGTGATTCCGACCGCCTGCATAACTATGCCAGGAGCTTTTTCCGCGAATGCATTATTATAGTAAGCCGAAATAGCACCCAGAAAAACTCCTTCTGCTAATGCATAAACCGGTGCCAGGTAAGAAGAGAATTGAGGTTTAAATGAAATTATTAAAGCCAGGATGAACCCAACAATTAAACCACCGATCATCCACCCCATTACGTTTTTGCCTTCCGCAGCTGCTTTCCAGGTAAAAGAGGCGGCGGCAACTAACAGAATCAGCATGAGACCGAATTTATTCAGCGTCCCTTTTTCTGTCATAGTTTCTTCATACTGGGTTGCAATAGTCTTCTTGAAAATCTTCTCGCCTAAGGCCGGGTTACCGGATTTGAAAAATGATGACATATTCGTTGATTTATTTTAGTTCAAGTTACAAAACATTATCGAGTGGTCATAGCGTTCGGAACAGACAATTGCATCAATACTTCTTTGATTTCATTAAATCGCGCCCAGGGAATAAAATGATTTTCACCGGGGAAAATGGTAACTGAAATAGAAGATGCATTGGTTAGCATCTTTTTCGTATACTCAACATTGCCTACCGGAACCAACTCATCTTTATCGCCATGCAATATAATAACAGCGCAGTTAATTTTTTTAAAATCTTCTTTCAAACTAACCAGATCTTTTTTTAAATACCACAACTCCTCGTTACTGGGTCGCATGGCCCCGGGCACGACCCAATTCAACGGCGTCTTAAATAACCAGGGCCGCCATCTTTCGGGTTTTTCTTCCGCCGGATCCGTTGAGCCTGCAAGAATTACTAAAGTTGAAAAGTAATTTGGATTATCAGCGGCCAGCTTAATAATCATTGGACCTCCCAATGAATGCCCCACGATATAACTTGCTTTCCCATTGGCAAGTTTATAAAAAAGCGGACTTATAAGTTCTGACTGCCGCTGAAGATGTACAGCATCACCATAATCACTATAACCAAAACCTGGACGATCAATTGATATCAAACGATAATGTTGTAATAAATCTTTATCACGCAGGTAACCTGCAAAAGCATCCCAACTTCCTGGCGTACCGTGTATGAAATAAATGGTGGGTAAATCATCCTTGCCGGTTTTTGCGTAATGCATCGTACGACCATCTATCTTTTCGGATACTGTTGTAAGTTTAACTCCATGTTCTTCAAAATCCTTTTTCATTTCTGAATCAGTCTCTCGGAAAGACATGCAGCCTGGCGCCAGGATAACCCAAACAATAAGTATAATAACAAGTATCATTAATGATCGCATAATAAAGCGTTTCAAAGGAGATAGTTTGAGGTTTGTGGTTTGACGTTTGTAGTTTTTATTATTCTTTATTTAATTTCTCGGTTTTGCAATTGTTAGTGCATTTTAGAATTTTCACAACTTCAAACTTCAAACCATAAACTTCAAACATAACCTTTTCTAAAATTAACAAACCCCTCCGTACAAAAAGTTACGGAAGGGTTAATGAAAAGGATTCTTTTATAACTGGTTATTGTGGATTATTCGTATTTGGCGGAGTGTTTCTTCGATCGTCACGTCTGGGTGGTCCCTGCGGAGGGCGTTGTTGTGGGGGCCTTTGCTGTGGTGGCCTTTGTTGAGGCGGACGTTGCTGCTGTTGTTGAGGTGGCCGATTTTGCTGCGAGGGTCTGTTAGGTCCCTGCGGACGTTGTTGACGTTGCTGATCATTCCGGCGTTTCTTATCAGCTTTCTCAAGAGTACGTAAGCTGATCTGTCCCACTACATCTACAAATTCTGGTTCTGCTTCTTTGGGTTTATTGGTGGTTACATCTACATATTCCAGTTCATCGGGTATAACACCCTGGGCATTCAATTGTTTTATTTTACGAACACGCTCGATAGTTAATGGGTATTGTTTATTGCTATCGGGCAGGGTATA
>Ga0157380_10000589_pt1 | contig 22387 bp, 21 predicted proteins | sample S35metaG_FD_119757 | JGI IMG/M metagenome (GOLD analysis project Ga0157380, IMG submission 119757) | Switchgrass rhizosphere microbial communities from Kellogg Biological Station, Michigan, USA - S3-5 metaG | ecosystem: Host-associated > Plants > Roots > Rhizosphere > Soil | place: USA...
ATACTATTTAGATTTTTCGAGGGCGTGTGCTTTTACATAAACCATCTTATATTTCCCGCCGACTTTATTTCGTTTCTTGGCAACATACTTCCAGATAAAACCGGTGGCGGCCACACCAGCCGCAATACCGAGGCTGGCCAATTTATTATTCTCGGTTAATGATTCATGGCGATAAGCAGTATTAACAAGTTCAAGTACTATAAAACCAACCCCTCCAATGATCAATAGATTTGGAGCAGACAACACAGCAAACCCTTTTTTTCTTCCTGTTATATCATCGGCCTTGAGGTTGAATTTTTTTATCTGGCCATAATAAAAACTAAAGGTATATACGAATGTATCGATTTTGGAGCCCATCTGGGTGCCCACTAATTGTGTTTGGTATTGCCTGATAATTATTGAATCATTTCTGATGGCTACAATAATTCCATTTATTAAAAAGCCATCCCATGTTTCCGCGGAGAGAAAACTTCCTTCGTAGTAGGTTCTTAAGGTTTTATTATTATGTTTTTTGACCACTAAGAAATCCGACTGCTGCGCGCTTGCCGAAGCAATCATAATCAACAGAAATAAAACAGTTAGCGGTTTTTTCATTTAATAATATAAGTTACAGCTACATCGGGCGCATCGTAGATAAGGATATGTTAATACTAATTAATTTTTTTTGAAAGAAACATAGCACCGTAAAAAAGTGCAACTCCAAATGCAATCAGGATCGTTCCTGAAACTTTGTTTATTATCGAAATTGTATGAAGAGTGAGCCTGGTGCGTAAACGGCCGGCGAGGATCACTTTTAATACATCTGCCAGGATATTGATTCCAATACAAACAGAAAAAATAATTATCCTTTGAGCTATCGTGAATTTAGCGGTAAAGGCGGTTGCGGTTACCAGCCAAAAACTAAATACATTCGGATTGATGGTATTGATCAAAAAACCTGAACTAAAAATTCTAAGGATATCCCTTTTACGAAACTTTGTAATTGCATCCTGCGAAGCCTGAAGTTTTACTTTTTTAAAGAATACATAAACCACTCCCATCGCTACTAAAAAAATACTGCCGATAATACCAATGGCCTTTTTATATTCCATAAGGCCCGTAAGCAATTCGGCAAAAGCATTACTTACCACCACCAGTAGTACATCGCTGAGCCATACCCCTGCTACAAAACTAAATCCGCCCGTCTGACCATTATTAAGGCTTTGTTTGATAATGGTGAAAATAACAGGTCCCACCGATATGGATAAAATCAGTCCGAGTGTAAGTCCGTGAAGAATGGCCTCCCACATCATGAGCAGTAAAAATGTTTTGATTGAATATCCGAATAACTATCTATCCGACAATTTACTAATTATTAAAGGCGGAATTACAGGAACAATGGTTCTGTTATATTTAAACCGGTTTGACTTCTTTTGTTTATACTAAAACTGTTTCAAGAAATTTTTGCCAGTCTTCATACATCTTGCCTTTCATTACACGGGGAAATTTGTGTTGTCCCCCTATCTTTCCTTTTACCCGCATAAATTCCATAAATGAAGATTCGGGTAATACTGTAAGATAAACTTCCTTCAGGGCGCTATTTCTTTCCACTGCGTAATCATCGTTCAGATCCTTCAGATGCTGGTCAATTTTTTTTCTAAGCTCATCGCCGTTTACTACATCATCGCAGGCTACATACCAATGATGGGCGAATAATAATCCATGAGGCACTCCAGCCACCGTAAATTCGGGTATAGACACATTCATTTCTTCGCTGGCAAGCTGGACCGCTTTATTCATATTATCAACACTCAAGTGCTCCCCGACAAGGCTTAAAAAATGTTTAGTTCGGCCGGTAATAATGATCTCGCATTTTTCTTTATCCGTAAATCTCACCGTATCCCCGATGAGGTATCGCCAGGTGCCGGCAGCGGTGCTTAACAAAATCGCATAGTCCTTGCCTTCTTCCACTTCATGAATCAATAGGGCTTCTGGTTTTTCAACCATATTTCCTTCGTGATCAAAATTGTTATCGGTAAATGGAACGAATTCAAAGAAGATATGTTCATTGAGCACCAGCTTCATTCCTTGTGCATGCTGTCGATCCTGGTATGCGAGAAATCCCTCTGAAGCGAGATAAGTTTCAATATAAGTAAGGGGTTTGCCCAATAACTTCTCAAATCCTTTTTTATAGGGTTCGAAAGAAACGCCGCCATGAACAAAAAAAGCAAGATTAGGCCAGATATCATGAATGCTTTTTAGATTATAGCGCTCAACGATTTTCTCCATACACAATTGGATCCACGCCGGCACCCCTACCACAAATCCAATATCCCATTTAGGAGCTTCCTCTACCACCATTTCTAATTTCTTAGTCCAATCCTTGGTCTGCGCAATTTTCTTTCCTGGTTTATAAAAAGGAGTGAACCAAAAAGGAACTTTTTTAGCTGTAATTCCACTCAGGTCACCGGCATAATATCCGGGTCCTTTTTGAAGATCTGTGCTTCCCCCGATCATTAACCAACCTTTTCCAATGCTTTTTACCGGAATATCGTGATAGGTGCGCAGGGTGAATAATTGTTTTACCATTACCAACCTGTTTCCCCGTAACAAATCATTGGTAATCGGAATGTATTTACTCGCCGCCTCAGATGTTCCACTGCTAAGCGCATAGTATTTTATTTTCCCCGGCCAGCAAACATCACTATGTCCTTCCAGCGACCGATGCCACCAATCTTTATAAATCTTTGTATAATCATAGGTGGGAACTAATTGCTGGAATTTTTTGCCGGGATGGCGGGAAAGCAACATCTCATCAAATCGATAGGACTGGCCAAATTCAGTAAAGCGGGCTTTTTTCAATAGCTTTTTTAGCACCTTCAATTGCTGCCGACGAGGCGACTTAACTGGCAATCGCAAAGCTTTAGCTATAGATGCTGGTAAAGAAATTTCGATTAGGGCCATGAGACTGTTCCCGTTTGATTCTTGGGTAATTTCAAAATTAAGGGAATTGTCGCTATTTAACGTTTTGGTTAGCCGGACCCTAATTAATAGAAATAGCTATTCCCTGTTCCTTTTTCGATCCGCTACCCACAATTGAACTAGTATTCTTGCCATGAATAAAGATATTCTTTCCCGAAGGCCGGCTTTCGATCTCTTTAATTAATTGCCGATACGAAAATTGTTCGCCGGTGCAGTAAACAATATTTTCGGAATCGGTAACGGTTGAGATCTGGTTATTAACCTCCTGGCAGGAACCCTTATCTCCCATACTTGTAAATTGAGTAGGTAATGGTTGTGAGTTGTTAGTTTTTTTTGATTGGGTGAAAGTTGCGATAGACGACTTTATCCAGATGCCGGTTTGAAGAAAGGGGACCCATATTTTGGAGGAAATTCCGCTATAGTGTTTTTGAACAAACTGGCCCATTGCCTTATAAAAAAGCCTCAGGTAGTTTGAATCTTTGGTTGTACTCTCTCCTTTGAAGTGAATAATGGTGCTTTCCGCAAAATAATAATTGCCGAAACCTGCTTTGTTTATCCGATAACTCAGGTCTATATCTTCGGCATACATAAAAAAGCGCTCATCGAATCCGCCGGTAATTTGCAGCACTTCTTTTTTTATCAGCATAAATGCTCCCGACAATGCCTCTACCCTTTGACTTTGTTTAGAAGAAAAATTGCCCAGATAGTAACCGGCAAAAATGCGTGAATTGGGAAACATTGACGTTAAGCCGCTCATTTTGCAAAACGAAACCCAGGGTGATGGAAATCCTCTTTTTGATTCTTTTAGATAACTCCCGGATCCATCAATCATCCGGATGCCCAAGGCTCCGGCACCTGGTTTTGATTGTATAAAAGAAAGGCATTGAGTGAAACAGTCTTCGGGAATAATCGTATCCGGGTTTAAAAACAGAATATAGCGGCCACTTGCTTGTTCGAGCGCCCGGTTATTTGCTTTTGCGAACCCTTCATTACTTTTATTAATAATAAATCGGGCGAAGGAATATTTTTCTGATAAATAAGCTACACTTCCGTCTGTAGAATTATTATCTACCACAATTACTTCAGCTTTTAATGAGCCGATAGCTTGACGCAACGAACAAAGGCACTGTTCCAGGAAATATTTTACGTTATAATTTATTATGATTACCGAAAGATCCATTAGGTGTCAAATCTAAGCTCTAATAACCATACTTGCACTTCGGGGTATTGTGAATTCCTGTTTCTATCTTTGCCGCATGTTAAAAGAAACCCTTATCAACGCAACCGAAGCTGGGGCGCGGGTGTTGCAGCATTTTTTTAATAACAAGAATCTAAAAGTTAGTCATAAAGAAGGAATCAATAACCTTGTAACCGAGGCGGATCATGCTTCTGAAAAAGCAATCATTGACACGATTAAAGAATCCTTTCCCGATCATTTTATTCTAAGCGAAGAAGTGGGTGAAATCGTAATGGACAGTCGGTACAAGTGGATCATAGATCCAATTGACGGAACCATTAATTTTGCACATGGAATTCCCCTTTGTTGTGTTTCGATCGGTCTTGAACACAATGGCTCGATGATAATGGGAGCTGTTTTCAACCCCCTATTAAAAGAATTATTTTATGCCGAAAAGGGAAAGGGCGCTTTTTTAAACTCGGATCCAATTTCAGTCAGCGGCGAACGACAGGTAATAAAAGCATGTCTTGTTACCGGCTTTCCCTATACATATTTAGATAGTCCTAATGGTCCACTGGAAAGCTTCGACCGTTTTATCAGAGCGGGTATTCCCGTACGCAGGTTAGGATCCGCGGCTATAGATCTATGCTGGGTGGCGGCTGGTCGTTTTGATGGGTTTTATGAACACAAGCTTAATGCATGGGACAGTGCCGCCGGCTTTTTGATTGTTGAAGAAGCAGGTGGCAGGGTTACAGATTATAAAGGCGACTACTATTCCCCCTATCAGCCACATATACTTGCAACAAACGGGCATATTCATGATGAAATGCTCCAATGGATAAATAATACACGGCAATAAATTATCCGGTAGCCAGGTAATTGAAAACCCACCCGAGGATCAGACAAATAACAACAATCAACGGTGAGGGCAACTTGGTGTATGAGAGCAGCGCCCATGTTCCAACGATAACGCTGATATTCATAAAGCTTAAGGTCTTAAATTCTGTAATTGAAATGTCCTTCATCATATAAAAGACCGAAGCAACCATAATTCCCACTACAACGGCATTGATCCCCTCCAACGCCCGGTAAACTACCGGGTATTTTTTCAGGTTGTGCCATATTGGAAAAAAGAACAGAACAAGCAAGGCACTCGGTAAAAAAATGGCAAGGCTACCAATTAAACATCCGAGTGTTTGCCAACCTGCATGTTTATCACTCATCGACATCCCTCCCATAAATGCCGCAATTGAAAATACCGGGCCCGGTATCGCTCTCACCATTCCGGCGCCCGTATAAAAATCTTCCTTTTCAATACTCACAACCCCTTCGCGCTTATTAATATTCCTTTGTCTTACTCTTTCTGACTTTGGTCTCTCTACAAACTGCTCATACATCATCGGTATCAACACCTGGCCCCCACCAAATACAAGACTTCCGAATCGGTAGGTATTTTCAAACAAGTTGATTGGTCGGCGATGTTTCCAGTCGTATTTGGTTGCTAGCGAACTTGCGATACCCGCCACAACAAAGACACCGGCGAATAGCCATAAGTTTCCCCACTTAATCTTTTTGGGTGGTACTCCTTGCTGCGGAATTCTTTTGTCTCCCATATTGGTAACAAACCCTCCGGCTACAATCAGTAAGGGGAATATCCATGGTTGTTTAAATAACAGATAGCTTGCGGCAACACTTACAACTAAAATCCAGCGGGTAATTGCATTGTTGACGGAAAGTTGAAATGATTTCGACGCCGCGTATGCGATAAATCCAACCGCCATTGGCTGGATGAACCGGAATATGCTTGTTGAAAGATGTCGTTGATCTATATACCTGAGTAAAAAGGAAAACACACTCATCAGTAAACACGCAGGAAATATCCAAATCAAAAGAGTTAATGCGGCAAGTGGAAATCCACCTCTTTTAAAACCTATCAAAGTTAATACCTGGGTGGATGAGGCACCAGGTAATAGTTGACAAAATGAATTGTATTCGAGCAGTTCTTCCTGACTAACGTCTTTCCTTTGTTGAACAAATGTTTTAATCATCATTCCAAAATGGCCCTGCGGTCCACCAAACGCGGTAATGCTATGAAAAAAAACCGCTTTTAAAAATGGTATGTGACGCAATAGAACCATTGTTACACCATTCGGAAGTTAATCAGGTTTTATAATATCCATTCTTCTCTATTTCTTCTCTTACTTTATCGGGAACCAGAAAGCGAATCGGTTTTCCTTCTTTGATATTATTACGTATTTGTGTAGCCGAAATTTCGAGTATCGGTGCTTTCACCACAGTGATGCGGGTGTTCGGATATTTTTCAATTTCGGAACTTCCGGAACGCGGATAGATATAAATCCGGTAGTTTTTTAATATCTGCTCATAATTTTTCCAGCGCGATATATTCTGAAAACTATCGCTTCCCATGATAACAGAAAAAGAATGGTCTGGATATTTTTCACCGAGATAGGTGAGTGTATCTATAGTGTAAGAAGGTTTCGGCAGTTTGAACTCAATATCTATGGCCCTCATATTCTTTTCTTCCTCAACAGAGAGCTGTACCAGGTAAAGCCGATGATATTCATTGAGCAATCCTACTGATTGTTTTAATGGATTTTGAGGTGAAACGACAAACCACAACTGATCAAGATCGGAATTATAGAGAATGTGGGAGGCGATGATCAAATGACCATGATGAATGGGATTAAATGAGCCAAAATATAACCCAACTTCCATTTAATTGTTTGAAAATCAGTTTTTTATTATCAGTCCTCTACGAAGATATTTTCTGCTTCATTGACTCTTAAACTAAGGCTATAACCAGAAACGGTTATAGAAATCGGATCCCCGAGCGGGGCTATTTGGTCCACTTTTATATACTCTCCCGGAACACAACCCATTTCCATCAGCTTGAGAAATAAATCATTGTTTTCGAAAGAAAGAATCTTTGCGGTGCTGCCTGCCTTTAAATCAGATAATCTTTTCATATAGAAAGAAGTAACAAATGTAGCTTTGCCTCAACCATATTCATTACGATTTTTGGAAATGCCTCAAAAGATATATTCAAAAGTACAGTTCAATTTCTTGGTTGACTCATTTAGTTTAAGAGAGAGGACCCGACTTAAGGCTTTTATTGAAACAATTTTTGAAAATGAGGGCTATCCTTTGGAGTCCTTGTCTTATATCTTTTGCTCGGATAAATATCTCCGGTCTATAAACAAGACTTTTCTTTCGCATAATTACGATACCGATATCATAACCTTCAACCTTTCTGAGTCAAACAAAATAGTTGGCGAGATCTATATAAGCATTGATAGAGTTAGAGATAATGCCAGTTTTTACGGAAAAACACTAAAGGAAGAGCTTCATCGGGTCATTTTTCATGGTGTTTTTCATCTTTGTGGCTATAAAGACAAGTCCTCCGCCGAACAAAAGGAAATGAGAGCAAAAGAAAATAGGGCTATCTCCGATTTCCTTTAGCGCAGTGTTCCACGTGGAATCATCGTTTTTTTGTTTCATGTGAAACGATATTCGCTCCCTCCCTTCATTACAGTACTTTTGCAAACTATGTTTCCTCGATATGATGTAATTGTTGTTGGTGCAGGCCATGCTGGTTGCGAAGCCGCGGCTGCAGCTGCAAATCTTGGTTCAAAGGTGCTCCTTATAACCATGAACATGCAGACTATTGCCCAAATGAGCTGTAACCCAGCCATGGGAGGTATTGCTAAAGGACAGATTGTTAGAGAAATAGATGCCCTTGGGGGATATTCTGGTATAGTTACCGATCTCAGCCTTATCCAGTTCCGAATGTTGAACCGTTCAAAAGGTCCGGCTATGTGGAGTCCAAGGGCACAAAACGATCGCATGCTTTTTGCGGCTAAGTGGCGTGAAATGTTGGAGAAAACCCCCAATGTCGATTTTTATCAGGATATGGTTAGGTCGCTAATAGTAAAAGACAACAGGGTTCGCGGTGTTGTAACAGGATTGGGTCATGAAATTCATTCTTCCGCAGTAGTAATTACCAGTGGAACCTTTCTAAATGGGATAATTCATATCGGGGAAAAGCAATTTGGAGGCGGACGTGTTGCTGAAAAAGCAGCCACCGGTATTACGGAGCAATTGGTTAGCCTTGGATTTGAAAGTGATCGTCTTAAAACGGGTACGCCCCCAAGAGTTGATGGAAGAAGCCTGGATTATTCTAAAATGGACGAACAAAAAGGAGATGAAGAAGTAAGTGGCTTTTCCTTCCTTAATATTCCAAAACCTAATCATCAAAAAAGCTGTTGGATAACCTATACTAATCAGAAAGTACACGATACCCTCAAAAAAGGTTTTGATAGAAGTCCAATGTTCACCGGGCGAATAGAAGGCATCGGACCGCGGTATTGCCCTAGCATTGAAGATAAAATCAACCGTTTTGCAGAAAGAGACAGGCATCAACTTTTTATAGAACCTGAAGGATGGAATACAGTTGAGATATATGTAAATGGTTTTTCTACTTCTTTACCAGAAGAAATACAGTACGAAGCTCTTCGTAGTATAGAGGGGTTTGAAAATGTCCGTGTCTTCAGGCCTGGATATGCTATTGAATATGATTTCTTTCCCCCCACTCAACTTAACTATTCCCTGGAAACAAAACTCCTGGAAAATCTATTTTTCGCAGGGCAAATCAATGGAACTACGGGTTATGAAGAAGCCGCCTGCCAGGGATTAATGGCTGGAATAAATGCCCACCAAAAAACAAAAAATAGCGAACCACTTATTCTAAAAAGAAGTGAGGCATATATAGGTGTATTAATTGACGATCTTATCAGTAAGGGTACCGATGAGCCTTATCGCATGTTTACTTCCCGTGCCGAATACAGAACATTGCTTCGCCAAGATAATGCGGACCTTAGATTAACCGAAACCAGTTATCGGCTCGGACTTGCTTCACAGGAAAGAATGGACGCGGTTGTTGAAAAGCGATCAGGGGTAGAAAAAATTAAATCGCTTTTGGCTGATATTTCAATTGAACCTTCCGAAACTGCTGACTATTTAAAAGAACAGAATTCTGCTCCGCTGGCACAAAAACAAAAAGCAATTCAATTATTACTTCGTCCTAATATTTCTCTTGCTTCTATGCGTAATCATCTTAGTAAAATAGATAATCATTTGAAAGATTTTACTAACGAAACCATTGAACAGGCAGAAACGCAAATCAAATACGAGGTTTATATAGAAAAGGAGAAAGAGATCGTACAAAGAATGAGTCAACTGGAAGATCTTATGATACCAGATAACTTCGATTACGATCGAATATCTTCTTTATCAACAGAAGCTCAGCAAAAATTCAAAAAATTAAAACCCCGAACCTTAGGCCAGGCAAGCAGGATAAGCGGGGTTAACCCTAGCGATATTCAGATATTAATGGTATTTATGGGTCGTTAGTATTCTTTATTTACAATCCATGTTTCGCACTAATTTCAAGCATTCTGTCGATCGGCTTTTTGGCTGCTTTTCTTAATTCCTCCTCCATGGTTATTTCTGGTAATTCATATTCCATACAGAGGTAAAGTTTTTCCAGCGTATTTAATTTCATATGCGGACAATCATTGCAGGCGCAGCCATTATCTGGCGGAGCTGGGATAAAATTTTTTTCTGGTGAATTTTTTTGCATCTGATGTAATATACCCGTCTCTGTTGCCACAATATACTCTCTCGAGTCATCGGTCTGTGTATATTTTAAAAGACCGGTAGTTGACCCTATATAATCTGCCAGTCGTAATACCGGTTCTTCACATTCAGGATGTGCAATCAACTTAGCTTTTGGGTGCCTTACTTTTAATTTAGTAATAAGCTCTAGACTAAATATCTCGTGCACCATACAGGCCCCATTCCAAAGTACCATATCTCTTCCGGTTTTTTTAACCAGGTAAGCACCAAGATTTTTGTCGGGCGCGAAAATAATAGGTTGATTGGCGGGAACACTCTCGATAATCTTTTGCGCATTACTGGAAGTACAAATTATATCACTCAACGCTTTAATATCCGCTGTACAATTGATATAAGAGATTACTATATGATCGGGATATTTCTCTTTAAACTTTTTGAATAAGGGAGCAGGGGCACTATCCGCCAATGAACAACCAGCCTTCAGATCTGGTAATAAAACTTTTTTATGAGGATTCAGGATTTTAGCTGTTTCAGCCATAAAATGAACACCGGCAAAAACGATGATATCCGCTTTTGTTTTCTCGGCCTGCTGAGCAAGGCCCAGACTGTCTCCGATATAATCCGCCACATCCTGGATATCGGGTTCCTGGTAGTAGTGCGCGAGCAGGATCGCATTTTTTTCTTTTTTCAATCGTTCGATCTCGCTGAACAAATCAACCGAGGCATCAACGGGAACATCCAGAAACCCAAACTTACTTAAATTTTTCTTCGCTTCCGCAATGTGTATATCTGCCATAGTAATTATAATATAAAGAATTATTTAAAATAAGCTATTACTATTACGGGTGTTAATTAGTGGATAAAACACTTGTTCGTTTATTTGGTAAAGTTACAGCAATAGGTTTATCCACAGTTATTCACAGATTAACAACAAAGGTTCTTCCAGTGTTTATTGATAAAATAGTGTTTTATTAACAACGCCATCTTGCAAATGATGAGGAAAAAAAGATCCGATTAATTTATTATTCCAATGTTAATGGAGCATGGATAAGAAGTGCTTTACAAACATGATCCACTTATAGCCTCCCGGAATATTATTTTACTATCCATCTCCTCACTTTTGAAATTGAGGCAAAAATGGGCTTATCCACAGTCAATCGGGGTTTTAAACAAAACAATGTTGATCTGGTTTCCACGATAAAGTTTCACAAAAACTGGCCTCGGGTTAAAGAATATTGAAAAACAGGGTTAGGAGAGTAAGTATAATCGCCTACAACCCAGTAGTGATGCCCGTTTCCAAGAATTCTCCACAATTTGTTCATAACCCATTTTAACCCTATTTTTGCTACCCATTTTAAAAAAGCCCATAAAGAAAAAATATGTCTATTATTCAAAGCCTCCGCGAAAAAGGTGCCTGGATTATGACGGCCGTTATCGCGTTTGCATTATTAGTGTTTGTGGTAGAGGAAGGATTGCGCAATAAAACTATGTTTGGCGATTCATCGAACACCCTTGGAAAAGTTAATGGAACAAAGATTGATCGGATTCAATTTGAAGAAAGACTCAAACGGATTGAAGATCGTTATACCCAGATGGGCTATAATATGGATGATAATAGTCGTATGCAGGAGCGTAACCGCTTGTGGAACGAATATGTTGATGATGCTGTTCTTGAAAAAGAATATGAAAAGCTTGGAATAGATGTAACTGAAAAAGAGTTGGGCGATTATCTCTATGGCGCTAACCCTCCCCAGGATTTTAAACAACAATTTACCGATCCTAACACCCAGCAGTTCGATGCCAATCAGGCATATAATTATGTTCAGCAACTAAGAAAGCAAGCCCCTACAAACCCTCAAAGAAAACTTCTTTTTGAAGAATACTTTCCGGCAATCATTAAATACCGGAAGAGAGAGAAATTAGAGGCAATGATGACCAATAGTGTGTATGTACCAAAATGGTTGATTGAAAAAACAAGCGCTGAAAACAGCCAGATTGCGTCTTTTTCTTATGTGCGCATCCCCTATACTTCTATTCCGGATTCTACTATAAAAGTATCTGACGCAGACATTACTGAATTTGTTGGTAAGAACAAAACCTTGTTCAAGCAGGAAAAGGCTGCCGGTGTTGATTATGTTTATTTCAGTGCAGCGCCCAGTAAAGCGGACAGCATCGCCGTTAAGCAAAATTTAGAAAATCTAAAAGATAGTTTTGCGCATACAAATGATGTTGGCCAACTTCTTCTCACAGAGGGCAGCGTTACTCCCTACTTTAATAGTTATCTGACGAGAAAAGAAATCAAGATTCCAGCGGTTGATTCAATAATTAACGCAGCTCCGGGCTCAGTATATGGTCCCTATCAGGACGCGGGCACTTATGTACTTGGACGTGTTGTTAATATCAAACTGATCCCGGAAATGGTAAAAGTTCGTCATATACTTGTGGCCACGATGCAACAATCACAGAACGGACAATTTGTACCCGTGCGTGATGAAACTGTTGCAAAGAACCTGGCAGACAGCATTGCTAACGCAATTAAAGCAGGATCAAATTTTGATACGCTTTGTCTTAAATTCTCCGACGATGGTACAAAAACAACCGGGGGAATTTATGATAGTATAGTAACAGGAAAAATGGTAGAATCATTTAACGACTATATTTTTACCAACCCGATTGGTTCGAAAGGGGTTGTAAAAACAGAATTCGGATACCACTATATTGAGATACTTGCACACAAGGGCCCAATTGTTCCTGGTTATAAAATTGCATATCTCTCAAAGCCAATTTTACCAAGTGACGAAACCGATAATAATGCCCGCGGAGCAGCAAATCAGTTTGCAGCGGAAAGCCGGAACAAAAAGCAATTTGACGAAAACGCGAAAAAGAAAAATCTCGAAGTATTTAACGCCGCCGAAATCAAACCGCTCGATGCATCTGTACGCGGGGTTGGTATTGACGGTGGATCATCCCGTGAAATGATACGCTGGATTTTCACCGATGCTAAACTGGGAGATGTTTCTGAAAGACCTTTCCAGATTAAAAGCAATAACTACTTCATATATGTTGTACCTGTTGTTACACACTCTTACGAAGAGGGAACCCAGGGTGTCGACAGGGCAAGACAAACAAGCGAAGCAAAGATCCGTCAGCAAAAGAAAGCAAAACAGATCAGTGAAAAGATTGCAAGCGCGACAACCCTGGACGCTGTGAGTAAAGTAGTAAATGAACCAATTTCGAAAGCGGATAGCGTTTCTTTCAGTAATCCTCAAAGTATTGTTGGCTATGAGCCGAAGATTAGTGGCGCCGCGTTTAACAAAACCTACCAATCTAAAATTTCGCCGCTGATTGCAGGTGAAGCCGCCATGTTTGTAATAAAAACAGAAAGCGTTGGAGCAATTCCCAACCCAAACCTGGAGATTAAATCGCAGCAAGAGGCTCAACAACAGCAAATGCGCATGTTTAATCAGCGTAGTATTGTTGAGAATCTGAAGAAATCTGCTAGTATTACAGACAATCGTTATAAACACTTCTGATAAAGAAAAAGCATCTGAAGCCCCGCCCCCAAGCGGGGCTTTTTTATGTCGCAGCTTTTCGAAAAGCGAAATGAATAGACTGGGTCTATTTAGCGCAACAAAAACCCGCGTAACTTTGTTTAAATAACATGAGCGAACCAATTATCAATAAAGTTGCCGAAAGTGGTCTCATCACGCTGAATCTTGAAGAGTATTATCCGAGAGAAGAATTCCTGTTGTTTGATCTGAAGCCTTTTTTATTTATGGAGATGATTTTAAAGGAAAAAGATTTTCGCCAGGCATTGCAACAACACGAATGGTCCTCATATAATAATAAAATTGTAGCGGTAACTTGTACAGCAGACGCAGTAATTCCCGTATGGGCTTATATGCTGGTAGCTACCTATCTCCAACCAATAGCAAAAGAAGTTATAATGGGGGATATTGAAACTGCACGAAAACAAATCTTTTTGAAAAATATTGAAGCTATCAACGAAGCTGATTTCACCGATCAACGAGTTGTAGTAAAAGGATGCGGCGACCTACCAATTGGCGAATACGCGTATATGGAAATAACCAAGAAGCTGCGTCCCGTTGCAAAAAGCATTATGTATGGCGAACCCTGCAGCACTGTTCCTGTTTATAAAAAGAAATAACAAGCCTTCTTTATAATGATTCGTCGCGCTATCACCAACGATCTGCCTCAACTCAGCCAGTTATTTGATGCCTACCGGATTTTTTATCGTAAATCACCCGATATTACGAGTGCCGCCAATTTCTTAAATGAAAGGATGAAGGAAAACGAATCTGTAATTTTTGTTGATGACCAGAACGGAACACTTACGGGCTTCACACAACTCTATCCTCAATTTTCTTCTACCCGAATGCAGAGAAGCTGGCTATTAAACGATCTTTATGTACAACCCTCATTCCGGGGAAGGGGAATATCAAAAAAACTAATCGAAGCGGCAAAACAACTTGCCCGCGAAACAAACGCTGCCGGACTCTTACTGGAAACAGAGAAGACCAATGTTACCGGTAATCAATTATATCCTTCAACAGGCTTTGTATTATATAATGAAACGAATTTTTATTGGTGGGATGCCAAATGAATAATTATACGCTTATTAACCCTTTAATGAATCTATAAAGCGCCGAGCTAAATTTTCCGGAGTCTCCTTATTAATAGAAGGATTGATTTTTAACAAGAACCCCGTTTGAAAAGGAGTCGGTAGTTCGATATTCTTTTTAATTAACGACTCTTTGAATTTGAGAATATCTATATTCTTTGGGTTAAGTCGTACAATGTGCGACCCGTTTTCATATCGAACCAACTCAAAACGCGGCTCTTTTTGTAATGCAGTGAAAAACAATTCTGCATTTTGCCAAGCCTTTTTATATTCATCGATAAAGCCATCTGCAAAATGCAATGCTACTGCCGCAAAAGCCCAGGCAGCAGGCAAACTACCACCAAACATTCTTCGCTCATGAAATAAATTGGTAGTAAATGTTTTTGGTCCGGTGAGTACGGCGCCCGAGGCTGCATTAAAACATTTCCAGAGCGAAGTATAAACCGTATCAAATAATTCTCCATATTCTGCAGGAGACTTATTGGTATGAACTGACTGAACAAAAAGGCGGGCGCCATCCAAATGCATTTTTATAGAATTGTTCTTAGCATAGACAGAAATTTGTTTAATCTTATTGTAATCAAACATTCTGTCGAACTTTCTTCGGACCGGCGTTTCAATTGAAATACAACCAATCCCTGTTTCAACCCGATCTGTCTTCGTTTTCTTAAACTGTTGATCAATATGTTCAAGGGAAATCTCTACCTCGTTTATGCCGAGGGGAATTAAATTCAAGCCACTGAGGGTTTCTGAACAATCGCCGGAATCATTATATAAATGACTTTGTTCCTGTACAATTACTCTTCTGTTGGTGCCCGACAATCTTCGGACAGCAATATGATTGGCCAACGTTCCTGTTGGCAGAAATACGGCGGATTCTTTTCCGGTAAGCACAGCAAATTTATTTTCCATCTCCTCTACTACGCCACCATTTGAATAATAATCAGGTTTGATCTTTCCTTCATCGGCAAGACGCATCAACAATTCACTATATTCTTTCGGCGAAAGCGCTAAGCCATCGTGAACAAAATCTATAGCGGAAGAAGGGGGTGGCGCGATTTTATTGCCAACAGTTCCGGCAAACAATGCTGATTGAGCGGATACGCCAGCCAGTAATCCGCCCAGGCGAATAAAATCTTTTCTGCGCATCCATTGAAGATAAAAATATTTTAGGCCATTACCGCTACTAAATTCAAGGCAACCTGGCCCAATGCAGTATTACCCGACAATCTGCAGTTATCTAAAGCGGTGGAGGGGTCCATCCCTTTTGTAAATATTTTCCATGCGGTATCGGGCCCCAATACTAACTGTGAGGAAATTGGATTGTTGGGGATAGTAAGAAGTTTCCATCCCCCATTCTCCCTTTGCAAGTACCAACTATCACCAATAGAAGAATCAATCGTTATTTGTATGGTGGTACCATCTGCAGCAGCTGTATTTCTATATACGTGAGGAAGTCCCCGCAGAAGTGTTTCTATAAACGGATAAAACAATTCTCTTGTCATTATACCGGGCTTGCCAACAGCCGCTCTTATTTGTTGTTGATGATGCCATTTCTCGGTGTATTCCCGGGCAATATGAAACCAGTTCTTAGAAGTCTGTTCACCGGCCCAGGCAACGGAAAAAAGTGCTTCCGCGTGGGGGTCAAGTGTAGTAAGGTATTGGGAATATTGTTTGCCCGATGACTCCAACAATTCAATAAGTATTTCCGGACTCAGTCGCTTAGTAGCTTTCACCCAATCGGCATTAAGCTGATTGAGATAGTCTACAAGAGACTCATACGAATTTATTTCCCGATCAGGAATGATACTGTGCTTATCCCGCGAAAGGCTGAGTGTCCGCAAATTTCCATCCAGTAAATGTGTGGCAATATCTTTTACGGTCCATAACCTCGCAATTGTCGGCTTATTCCACTCATCTGGGGAAAGAGATCTCAGCAACTCAATCAGCTTAGCATCTAATACCGGAAATAATGGGAGTGTATGGATCATTAGAGCATTTAACGAAGATAAATCATCTTTTATTTTGATATGTGCGAATGAAAATCCACCATCAGGGGAACATGGTCGCTGAAGCGGGTCCAATAGTCAAAATCACCAATTTCAACCGACTTTATTCTTTCGATCATGTCGCCTGATACAAAACAATAATCTATATGATAGGGTTTGTCCTTATGCCGATACATATAAAGAGTAGCATCCCGTTCTTTGCCTTGTTCCTGTTTATGAAAAGAATGGTAGCTGCTGTGGATATTTTTTTTATTAAGAAACCTTACCACATTAGAATGATTGCCCTCCCGGCGCTTCCGGTCCCAGATGGTATTGCTATTAAAATCGCCCGCTAAAATAGTGTTCTTGTTTTTTAGATGTTTTTTATAATAATGAAGTGCTTTCCATACCTGTTCAACATACTGTCCATCCAGATCATCAGGGTTATTTGCCCAAATTGCATACAAGGAAAATTCTTTGTCCGGACTCTTTACCGTAATAGGCACAACCATTCGAAAATCTGGATTATGAATTCTTCGCAACTTTAACCGGAATTCTCCAAAGGAAAAAATACCAAGACCCTTATTTAGATTGGAACCGAACCAAAGCGCGGTAGTTGGTTGAGGAAGTGTTGGATCAAAGAGAATCTTTTTAGGATGCTCACATTCGGGAATTATTAAAAGATCCGGTAGATAAGCCAGAAGCTGAGCGACTTTTTTACGGAAAGCCATATTGCAGTTCCAGGTGATGATTTTCATAAAACCAGAAAATTATAACGACCCGAATTATCCAAAGGCAAATTTATTATTTTAAAATATCTGCCTGTCTTATATAATCTTTTACGAACTGTTTTGTATCTCTCTCCTTTTCATCCATAACGTCGGCGGCAACAGACATTTTTTTTCTTTGGTTGTTCAGCACCGCTATAAGGCGATTGCCACTATAAATTTCATAGGTAACCACCGGGACACCCATCTTCATATCCTTTTCATATATCGGCTTATCATATTCGGTGTGTTTATAAATTACGCAAGAAAGCAGGGGGTCGACCTTATTAAGCATATAAAACCTAAATTCCAGCTTTCCCATTTCTCCGAATAATTCTCCATCGATTCTAATAAATTGAGTTGATGATGAACGAACCGCAACCAGCTCCCCGCCTTCTGTTGTTTTCTCTTCAATTTCAAAACTATCACGCTTAAACCCTATCGATATTGAATCGAAAGCGTTAGTGAATGATAGGATATTGTTTATTTGACTGATAGTATCCTGGTTAAACAAACTTGTTATTGGAATATAAGCCGCCAAAAGATCGGTTACGGCAATCGTATTATTCTTTGTGCCTGCACTATCGATGGTGGGTTGAGAGGATTGCTTGTCACCATTATTGCAAGCATAAAATGGGAAAAATAATAAGGTGTTGAAAAGAAGAAAAATGCAGAGTGTGGGCTTCTTCATAATTTAAAACCGGTTCAGTACAATTTAATCAACTTCTGACAACTATCCCATACCCCTCATTCTTTAATGCGATCCGCAATCATTAACGAAAGTTGTCTGGCGCCCTTTTTGTTAGCATGAATAGCATCGTAAAACGATTCGGGTTTCAGGGCTTGGGATAGATCAATAACATCGATGCCGGGCAACCGGTTTTTTATTTCATTAAGATACGCATTGCACAATGTATCGTTCAGGTGATATATTTCTGTATTGACCGGCATGAGAATAATATGGTATTGAATATTTCTTTGAGTCAACGATGCATGAATTCGATTGGCCAGCGAAATCAATGTATCGCTTACCGGGAGGGAATCATAGCTCTTGTTGTCGGAAATATTAGGGTACCTTGGGTGATGCTCATCCAGATAGATATGCGGAAAATAACGATCATGGAAATTGGTATCAAACTTTTCATAATCCAGGTATTTTCTCAGGTAATTATGTAAAGAGCTTCTTAAATTACCCCTGGCTTCATAAGCAACCAACCATTTGTTCTGATCAAAATAAGGATGGGGGTTAATTAGAATACTTTTGGTTAACGAATCGATATGATAGCCGTTAAGGATCATGCTCATTGCCTTACCATCCTGCAAATAATTCTTACTTTCTGTGAAAATTGAATAATCAACACACTGAAAAACCTGTTTTGTTTTTGATGGAACGGAAGAAAGAAAATAAGCTCCTTCGAAAATTGATTGGCCAACAGAAGACAAGTTATAAACGACCGGTTTACCGGGCAACTCATCGCTTATTATTCTTGCATTAATACCAAACATTGATAAGCTATTTCCAAAAAAGATAATATCAGGCTGATTTTTTTCATCCCTGAGAGCGTCAATAATCACTTTGTGCCGACTGAAATCGTTGGGTAGTTTTTGTATCATCAGTGGCTGAAGGGAAATCATTAAAACAATAATACCCGCAACCACCACCAAATACAATAATATATCTTTAATAAACCGGTTCATATTCAATCAGAATTGAAAATAAATAAAGCTAGCCGACCTGCCCGCGAAGAAATAAATACTTAGTACGATTATCGCGAGTGTCAGTACCCGCCGCAGCATACTCTTTTCAGCAAAATTGAAGAAAACAAATTCGTATTTACGATAATTCCATTCTACTATTAATAAAACAATAATGCCGATAAAAGAAATAATAAGATCCGTGTTTTGTTCGCCCATCAATCGGGGTATAGTTAACAAGGATTTGTTGAAAATGCCACGGATATAAACAATCGCCTCCTTAACTGATGCTGCCCGGAAAAAGATCCATGCAAACGTTACTGCAGAAAAGGTCCACAACATATGACCCAATGTGCTGATGGTATCAATAAAGCCCGATGGGTTTGCAACCTCTTTCTGATATTTTTTATTGCTTTTAAAAAGAAAAGAGGGTAGAAAAAGCAACGCATGAATGGCCCCCCAGATGATAAAGGTCCAATTGGCCCCATGCCAGAACCCGCTTACCAGGAAAATGATAAATACGTTGCGGATGCTTTTCCATTTACCAGCCTTTGATCCTCCCAGTGGAATATATAAATAATCGCGGAACCAGGTGGATAGAGAGATATGCCATCGTCTCCAGAATTCGCCGATATTCCTGGAAAAATAGGGAAACCGGAAATTTATGAGCAGATCAATTCCAAATAATTTTGAAGTACCTATAGCAATATCTGAATAGCCGCTAAAATCAGCATAGATCTGGAAAGCAAACAAAACGGCTCCTAATACAAGGGTACTGGCGGGTAATCCATTGGCTGAAAAAATAGAATCTACCAACGGTGCGCAGTTGTCGGCCACCACTATCTTTTTAAATAATCCCCAAAGAATAAGAAATATCCCCCTGCTCGCCTGATCGTAATTAAAAACCCTGGCTTTTTTAATCTGGGGTAAAAGATGGGTCGCTCTTTCAATTGGACCAGCAACCAGTAGGGGGAAAAAACTTACAAAAACAGAATAATCGATAAAATTTCTTTCTGGCTTGATTCTGTTATTATAAATATCAATAACATAGGATAAACCATGAAAAGTATAAAAAGAAATTCCCACCGGAAGTATTACGTCTAACAGGGATGGATTTAATTGAAGTCCAAATCGGGAAAGCCCATCTGCAAAAGAAGAAACAAAAAAATTATAGTATTTGAAAATGCCGAGAAACCCCAGGTTTGTGCAAACGCTTAGCCAAAACCAAAAGCGCTTCCTTCTTTGATCCGAAGCTTCGTACATTTTAATACCGGTGAAATAATCAAGCAGCGTAGAAAAAATAAGTAAGAACAAAAACCGATAATCCCAACTGCCATAAAAAAAATAGCTCGCAACCAGTAGCAAGCTGTTTTGAGTCTTTAGGCTTCGGTTTGTTAGAAACCAATAAAAGATAAAAACAACCGGCAAAAAAAGGGCAAAACTTAAGGAATTAAAAAGCATATGATCGGGAAGGGTTCTATTGTAATTGATCAGCGCGAAAGGCCTAAATATACAGAACTCTCCTCTTTTCAATTGCACAAATCAACTTAATTTAGCCGCATACGATATAACACATGGAGCCCTTTATTAAATCTAAGTTGCCCGATGTTGGCACAACCATATTTACGGTAATGAGTTCATTGGCCAACGAACACAAGGCGATCAATCTTGGCCAGGGCTTTCCCGATTTTCCTATGAACGCGGATCTTATGAATAAGGTAAGCGAAGTAATGCAGAAAGGATATAATCAATATGTCCCTATGCAAGGATATATGCCATTGAGAGAAGCGCTGGCGGAAAAGGCACAATATCTATATGGAGCAAAAATAAATCCCGATACGCAAATAACAATAACACCGGGAGGCACCTATGCTATCTATACAGCGTTCACTACTATACTGCAACCAGGTGATGAAGTAATCGTGTTTGAGCCTGCGTACGACAGTTATATTCCAAATATCGAAATCAACGGGGCAATAGCAATTCGTATTAACCTCCAGTTTCCTCAGTATTCTATTAATTGGCATGAAGTAAAACAAAAAATTACTCCACGCACAAAAGCAATCATCATCAATTCTCCGCATAATCCTACCGGTGCGGTATTAAGTGAAGAGGATATTCAACAGCTTCGGTCAATTGTGGCGGGCACAGAGATTTTTATTGTAAGCGATGAAGTGTATGAACATCTCATCTTTGACGAATTGCCTCACCAAAGCATTTTACGCTACCCAGATTTAATGGAGCGCAGTTTTGTTTGTTTCTCCTTCGGAAAAGTATATAACTGTACCGGTTGGAAACTGGGCTATTGTATTACTGCACCAACGCTGATGCAAGAATTCCGCAAAGTTCACCAGTTCAATTGCTTTTGCTGTCACACTCCCTCACAAGTTGCGTTGTCGAGTTTTCTGAGCAACAGGGATGCTTATCTTTCCCTCAGTGCATTCATGCAGAAAAAAAGAGATTATTTTATTGAACTGATGCGTGATACAAAATTCGGAATGCTTAAGAGCCATGGAAGTTATTTTATTACTGCAACCTACGATCGCATCAGCAATGAAGGCGATAAAGAATTTGCTATTCGTATTACAAAAGAAGCTGGCGTAGCAACCATACCCGTTTCCGCATTTTATAAAGAAGGCACAGATAATAAAGTGGTGAGATTTTGTTTTTCGAAGAAGGAGGAGACGTTGGAGGAGGCGGTTAGTAGATTGCGAAAGATTTAAAGAGCTATTCGCGGTTCGCCACTCGCTTCACGCAGCCCCCGAAGCTTAAGATGCTTTTGAATGTTATTCACCTCGTTTTTGCGAGCAGCGAAAGGCGAACAGCTAACAGCGTCTCAGGCCCCAACCTTATACTTCCTTTTCCTCGCCTGCAAATACTTATTATAAATAATATCCCCCATCGTTTTATTATACACTTTTGCTTCTATCCAGGAGATGATATCCAGGTAGGCGAGTGATCTTGTTTCGTGGCGACTTTTTTCGAGGTGCTTAATTTTGTGAAGCAGCTTTTCTAATTCGGGTTTCAGGGTGGATGGAGGAACGCCGAAAGAATGTTTAAGGAAACGGAATATTTCTTCTTCAACCACGGTAAGATTTTTCATCTTGGCCATAAAGCGATAAACTGACTTGGTAAGCGACTCGATCAATTCATAGTTCTTCAACTCATAATGACACATCAGGTGCAGCAATCGCGCATAACACTGAAGGTCGATCCGCAAATCGAGCGGACCATTAATGATTTTTAAAAGAAAATCAATCGCCTTATCATAGTTCCCGCTTCCGAAATAAAGGGTTGCGAACTTATAGTTGAAAACAAGAATGCGGTGACGGTCCACAAAAATAGAATACTCGGTTAACTTTTCTTCGATACCCGGAATCAGTTTCAACCCCTCTTTAAAAGTTCCTTTCATCAGGTGCTGATTGATACGCGCCCCATTAATATAGATTGAAGTGTGCGTTCTGAAATTATCATGCTCGTTCGCGATCGAGGTTTGTGCGAA
>Ga0157380_10000591_pt1 | contig 22352 bp, 19 predicted proteins | sample S35metaG_FD_119757 | JGI IMG/M metagenome (GOLD analysis project Ga0157380, IMG submission 119757) | Switchgrass rhizosphere microbial communities from Kellogg Biological Station, Michigan, USA - S3-5 metaG | ecosystem: Host-associated > Plants > Roots > Rhizosphere > Soil | place: USA...
ATGCTCGCTGCTTCTGAACTTGAGCTGCTCGATTGCGGTCCCCATATAGACCAGCCGCCGGACTTGCCGCTTCGTCCGTTTCCATCGATTGCCCACCGGGCTGTCCCACTGACTCAGGGCTCACCGTCACATGCCAGCACCTACGCCCATCGCCGCCATTCCTCCGGAGAACGCCGGCAACCGTTTCGTGCTGAAAGGCGACTATCAACCGTCCGGCGACCAGCCGGCAGCGATCGCCAAGCTGCTCGACGGCCTGGAATCGGGGCTGTCGCACCAGACGCTGCTCGGCGTCACCGGGTCCGGCAAGACGTTCACGATCGCCAATGTCGTTCAGGCGATCCAGCGTCCCACGTTGGTTCTCGCTCACAACAAGACGCTGGCGGCACAGTTGTACGGCGAGTTCAAGGAGTTCTTCCCCGACAACGCAGTGGAATATTTCGTTTCCTACTACGATTACTATCAGCCCGAAGCGTATGTGCCGTCTTCGGACACCTACATCGAGAAGGATTCTTCGGTGAACGAGCACATCGAGCAGATGCGCTTGTCCGCGACCAAGGCCCTGCTGGAGCGGCCCGATGCGATCATCGTGGCGACGGTGTCCGCGATCTACGGATTGGGCGATCCTCAGGCTTACCTGCAAATGGTGTTGCACCTGTCGCGGGGCGACAAGATGGACCAGCGAAAGATGCTGCGCCGTCTCACGGACATGCAGTACAAGCGCAACGAGATGGACCTGACGCAGGGCACATATCGAGTGCGCGGCGATGTGATCGATATCTTCCCGGCGGAATCCGAGCGCGAGGCCTTGCGTGTCGAACTGTTCGACGACGAGGTCGAGAGCCTGGTGCTGTTCGATCCGCTGACCGGCGAGATCCGTCGCAAAGTGCCCAGGTTTACCGTATTCCCGTCGACCCATTACGTGACGCCGAAGGATCGGCTGGTGCGTGCGGTCGATGAGATTCGCGATGAACTGCACGACCGCCTGCAGTACATGAAGGCCAACGGCAAACTGCTCGAAGCGCAGCGGCTGGAGCAGCGCACCCGCTTCGACATTGAAATGATCCGCGAAGTGGGCTACTGCAACGGCATCGAAAACTATTCGCGCTACCTGTCGGGACGCGGTCCGGGCGAGCCGCCTCCGTGCCTGTTCGACTACTTGCCGGCGAATGCGCTGCTGGTGGTCGACGAGAGTCACCAGACCGTCCCGCAGCTGGGTGCAATGTACAAAGGCGATCGCTCGCGTAAGGAAACGTTGGTGGAGTACGGCTTCCGCATGCCGTCGGCGCTCGACAATCGTCCGCTGCGCTTCGACGAGTGGGAATCCCTCGCGCCGCAGATGATTTTCGTCTCGGCGACGCCGGGCGACTACGAGTCGAGAAAATCCGGGCAGATCGTCGAGCAACTGGTGCGTCCCACCGGTCTCATCGATCCCGAAGTCGACGTTCGCCCGGTGCGCACGCAGGTCGACGATGTGCTGTCGGAGATCAAGCTCTGCGTCGAAGCGGATGAGCGAGTACTCATCACCACGCTGACCAAGCGCATGGCCGAAGACCTGACCGAGTACCTCGACGAGCACGGCGTGAAGGTTCGCTACCTGCACTCGGACATCGACACGGTCGAGCGCATGGAAATCATCCGTGACCTGCGCCTGGGTAAATTCAACGTGCTGGTGGGCATCAATCTGCTGCGCGAAGGCTTGGACCTGCCCGAGGTATCACTGGTCGCGATTCTCGACGCGGACAAGGAAGGCTTCCTGCGCTCCGACAATTCACTGATCCAGACCATCGGGCGGGCGGCCCGCAACCTCCACGGCCGCGCCATCCTCTATGCGGACAAGATCACGGGATCGATCCAGCGTGCGCTCGATGAGACCGACCGTCGCCGCAAGGTCCAAATCGCTTTCAACGAGACCCACGGCATTACGCCGCGCGGCATCAAGAAGGCCGTGGCCGACATTCTGGAAGGCGCATATTCGAACGGATCGGGCGAAAAGCTGCGCAAGGTGGCCGAACCCGGCGCCGACTACGCCTCGCTGACGCCGGAACAGGCCGGGAAGCGGATCAAAAAGCTCGAACAGGAGATGTTCAAGCACGCACGCAACCTGGACTTCGAGGAAGCGGCAAAGCTGCGCGACCAGGTGCAGATGCTGCGGAAAATCGAGCTGGGACTGCCCCCGAATGCGAAGGTGTAACCCTCACCATGTCAAGGTGAGGTCTACCTGGCATGACCTGCTTGCTACTCGCTCATCCCGCCGCTATCCTCTCCCGCCGTTTTTAGCGCGCTTAGCTCAGCGGTAGAGCATCACCTTGACATGGTGGGGGTCACAGGTTCGATCCCTGTAGCGCGCACCAGCTTCGTTTCAGGGGAAGCTCCCCCTTTACGTGGACGAGAAGAGTGGCAGCGGGAGTGACGGCGTAAGTCACCGACCCGCCGCTGCCGATCTTGGACACTGGTCTCACATCGTTATTTATGCCCGTTATCACTCTGCCTGACGGCAGCCAGCGTACGTATCCCCACACGATCACCGTCGCCAAGATTGCGGCGGACATCGGACCCGGGCTGGCGAAAGCCGCCGTCGCCGGCAAGGTGGACGGCAAGCTGGTCGATGCGTCGGATCCCATCGACCACGACGCTCGCGTCTCGATCGTCACCCCCAAGGACGCGGAAGGCCTGGAGATCATCCGGCACTCGTTCGCGCACCTGGTCGGCCATGCGGTCAAGCAGCTGTATCCGACGGCCAGGATGGTCATCGGGCCGGTGATCGACGATGGCTTCTATTACGACATCGCGTACGAGCGCCCGTTTACGCCGGACGACCTGGCGGCGATCGAGACGCGCATTCGCGAACTCATCGCCAAGGACTACGACGTCATCAAGCGGATGACGCCGCGCGAGGAGGCTATCGAGACGTTCAAGAAGCGTGGCGAGGAGTACAAGCTGCGCCTCATCGACGACATGCCCGACGAAACCCAGATGGGCCTCTACCATCACGAAGAGTACGTCGACATGTGCCGCGGTCCGCACGTGCCGAATACGCGATTCCTGCGCTCTTTCAAGCTGACGAAAATCTCCGGCGCCTACTGGCGCGGCGATTCGAAGAACGAACAGCTGCAACGCATTTACGGTACGGCGTGGGCGGACGAGAAAAGCCTGAAGGCCTACCTGACACGGATCGAGGAAGCAGAGAAGCGCGACCATCGCCGCATCGGCAAGGAACTGGACCTATTCCATTTCCAGGAAGAGGCGCCGGGTGCGGTGTTCTGGCATCCGAAAGGTTGGACGCTGTTCCAGGCCCTGATTGCGTACATGCGCAAATACCAGAGCGATGCGGGCTTCCAGGAAGTGAGCGGCCCCGAAGTCATGGATGTGCGCTTGTGGCAGAAGTCCGGCCACCTGGAGAAGTTCGGGGAGAACATGTTCTTCACGCAGCTTCCCGACGATCGCAAGTATTGCCTGAAGCCGATGAACTGCCCGGGCCATGTGCAGATCTTCAACCAGGGCCTGAAGAGTTATCGCGACCTGCCGGTGCGCTACTGCGAGTTCGGCAAGGTCCATCGGTACGAACCTTCCGGCGCGTTGCACGGGCTCATGCGAGTGCGAGCATTCACGCAGGACGACGGCCACGTGTTCTGTACGCAGGCCCAGCTGATCGAGGAAAGCGTTGCGCTGACGAAGCTCATCCTCGGCATCTATCGCGACTTCGGTTTCGAGGATGTGCGGATCAAGTTCTCGGATCGGCCGGCGAAGCGGGTCGGTTCGGACGAGATCTGGGATCAGTCGGAGGCGGCGCTCAAGCAGGCGGTCGTCGAAGCCGGCTTGGAATATACGTTGAATCCCGGCGAAGGTGCGTTCTACGGCCCGAAGCTGGAATTCGTGCTGCGCGATGCGATCGGCCGCGACTGGCAATGCGGCACGCTGCAGGTGGACCTCAACATGCCAGGCCGGCTGGGCGCCTCATATGTGGGCGAGGACAGCGCTCGTCATGTGCCCGTGATGCTGCACCGTGCGATGTTCGGCTCGCTGGAGCGATTTACCGGCATTTTGATCGAGCATCACGCTGGAAAACTGCCCACCTGGCTGGCCCCGGTGCAGGCCGTAGTCATGAATATTACGGACGCGCAGACGCCGTATGTACGTTCTGTGATCGAAACCCTGAAAAATCAGGGGCTTCGAGTTGAATCGGACTTGCGGAATGAAAAGGTCGGCTTTAAGATCCGCGAACACACGCTGCAACGCGTCCCTTACCTATTGGTAGCCGGAGAGCGCGAAGCAGGATCAAATTCTCTGGCCGTGCGTACCCGCAGTGGCAAGGATCTCGGAGTGATGTCCATCGACACGCTCTCGAAGAAACTTGTCGACGAAGTTGCGAGCCTCGGTCGGACTGTTCTGGAGGTATGACGCATCGCTGCTCCTATAGGTAAGCGCATCCGGCGCAATGAAGACATCACTTCGCCGATGTTGCGGGTGATCGACGCTGCGGGCGAGCAGGCTGGGGTAATCACCCGCGCGGAGGCCTTGCAAATGGCCGCGGCCTCGGAAATGGACTTGGTCGAAGTTTCGCCGATGGCGGATCCTCCGGTCTGCCGCATCATGGACTTCGGCAAGTTCCTGTTCGAGCAGAACAAGAAGGCGCATGCGGCGAAGCGAAAGCAGAAGCAGATCCAGATCAAGGAAGTGAAATTCCGGCCCGGCACGGAAGAAGGCGATTACCAGGTCAAGCTGCGCAACCTGATCCGCTTTCTGCAGGAAGGCGACAAGGCCAAGGTCACAATGCGTTTCCGTGGCCGCGAAATGGCTCACCAGGAAGTGGGCCGCGAATTGCTGAACCGCGTGTCGCAGGACCTTGCGCCGCATGCGCAGGTCGAGCAGAACCCGCTCATGGAAGGGCGGCAGATGGTGATGATGTTCGGGCCGAAGAAAAAGTAGGCCGTGAAGTACTAGAGAATTCTCGAACCCGGAATGCCGGGTTCGGTGATCGAGCCTGGGCAGGTTCTCGAAACACTGCCCGGGCTCACAATAAGTGAGCAACGCTTCGTCGTGCTGCGCGGTATCGAAATCGATAACGACAGTCACGCAGGAACGTTGTCCCGCCTGCCAGGGTGCCAGCGCAAGCGAGCATTCCGACCAGGCTAAACAAAGTGGAGTTCGATTGTCATGCCCAAGATGAAGACCAACCGGGCGGCGGCGAAGCGTTTTCGCCCTACTGCCAACGGTTTCAAACGCAACCAGTCCCATCGTCGTCACATGCTCACCTCCAAGCCGGGCAAGCGTAAGCGTAAGCTGCGCTCCCCCAGCATGGTGTCGAAGCAGGATCTGGGTCGGCTCGACCAGCTGATGCCGTTCGCGAAGTGAGGAGTTAAGACATGGCACGCGTTAAGAGAGGCGTCATTGCGCACGCCCGTCACAAGAAAATTCTCGGTAAGGCGAAGGGCTACTACAACGCCCGTCGCAAGATCTTCCGCGCAGCGAAGCAGGCCGTCATCAAGGCCGGCCAGTATGCGTATCGCGATCGCAAGACCAACAAGCGCAACTTCCGCGCATTGTGGATCGTGCGTATCAATGCCGAAGCTCGCGTTCACGGCTTGTCGTACAGCAAGCTGATCGCCGGCCTGAACCTCGCCGGTCTCACGATCGATCGCAAAGTGCTCGCGGACATCGCCATGAACGATCCCGCCGCGTTTGCGGTGATCGCGCAGAAGGCGAAGGACAGCCTGCCGAAGGTGGCCGCGCCGAAAGCGGCCTGAACGACTCGCGGTCGATCAAAGAACCGGGCGCCGCGCGAGTGGCGTCCGGTTTTTGTTTCTGTGTCGTCGGAATAGTTTTCAGCAGAATAGTTTTGCGTAGAGTGGCGAGACAGTGGCAGCGCACCGGTCCGCATTGATAATCTGTCCGTTCCGTCTTCCAGGATTGTCTTCCCGCCCATGATCGATTCCGCCCAGGACCTGCCCAGCTTGGTCGACGCCGCTCGCATCGAGATCGGCGGTTGCGCGAGCATCGACGATCTCGAACAGGTTCGTGTGCGACTGCTGGGTAAGAAGGGTGTGATCACCGAGCAGCTCAAGTCGCTCGGTGCCATGGACCCCGAAGCGAAGAAGGCGGCAGGTGCGCGTATCAACGCCGCCAAGTCGACGATTACGGGCGCACTGGATGCACGCCGGGCCGAACTCGACGCCCAGGCATTGGCAGCGCAACTGGCGAGCGACTCGATCGACGTTACGTTGCCGGGACGCGGACAACCGATCGGCGGGCTGCATCCCCTCACTCGCGTGCGCCGTCGCATCGAGCAGATTTTTCGCGCCGCCGGCTTCAGCGTGGCCGACGGCCCGGATATCGAAGACGACTGGCACAACTTCGAAGCACTGAACATTCCCGCGAATCATCCGGCGCGGGCCATGCACGATACGTTCTATTTTCCCGATGGACGCTTGCTGCGCACTCACACGTCGCCGGTGCAGATCCGCGTGTTGGAGGAGCAGAAGCCGCCGATCCGCGTGATCGTGCCGGGTCGCGTATATCGTATGGATTCGGACATGACCCATACGCCCATGTTCAACCAGGTCGAGGGCCTGGTGATCGATGCAGGCATCACGTTCGCCAACCTGAAAGCGGTGCTGCACGGTTTCATGCAAGCCCTGTTCGAGCGCGACGTGAAGATGCGCCTGCGTCCTTCGTATTTCCCCTTCACCGAGCCGTCCGCCGAAGTCGACATTTCCTGCGTCGCGTGCGGTGGGTCAGGCTGCCGCGTGTGCAAACAGACTGGCTGGCTCGAAGTGGCTGGCTGCGGCGTCGTTCATCCGAACGTCTTGAAGGCCGTGCACATCGATCCGCAGAAGTACACGGGCTACGCGTTCGGCATGGGCATCGACCGGCTCACCATGCTGCGCTATGACGTGGGCGACATTCGCATGTATTTCGAAAACGACCTGCGCTTCCTGCGCCAGTTCGCATAAGGCTTAGCGCATGAAGGTCAGCCTGCATTGGTTGAGTGACTGGGTGGATACCGGCTCCGACGTGCCGGCGCTCGCGCATGCGCTCACGATGGCCGGACTGGAGATCGAGGGCCAGCATCGCGTCGCACCGCCGTTGAGCGGCATCGTCGTGGGCGAAGTCCTGTCCTTCGAGAAACATCCCGATGCCGACAAGCTGCGAGTGTGTCGCGTAGCGAGTGGCGCCGAGCAATTGCAGATCGTCTGCGGCGCCCCGAACGTCCGCGTCGGTATGAAAGCACCGCTCGCTTTGATCGGCGCCAGGTTGCCCAACGGCACGGAGATCAAGCAAGCGAAACTTCGCGGCGTGGACTCGTCCGGGATGCTGTGTTCCGCGAAGGAACTCGGCTTGAACGATGACACCGCCGGCCTGTTCGAACTGCCTGCCGATTTCGTTACGGGACAGGACTTGGTAGCAGCCCTGTCGCTGGACGACACGGTGTTCGAAGTAAATCTCACACCGAATCGCGGTGATTGTATGAGCATCGCTGGAGTTGCGCGCGAGGTCTCAGCCGCACGCGATACACCGTTGCATGCGCCGATAGTTGTTCCGGTCACGCCGACGCTGGGTGACAAGTTTGCTGTGAAGCTCACGGCGGCCGCCGCGTGTCCCAAGCTCGTCGGGCGGGTAGTGCGCGGTGTGACAGCGACCGCGAAATCGCCTTTCTGGATGCAAGAGCGCTTGCGTCGATCCGGTGTGCGTCCAATCAGCGCGATCGTCGATGTCACCAACTACGTGATGCTCGAACAGGGCCAGCCCATGCATGCCTACGACTTGAGCAAGCTGCATGGTTCGATCGATGTGCGTCTGGCCAGTGAGGGTGAGCAACTCACCTTGCTCGATGGCCGCACGATCGCGTTGACCGGCGATGTCCTGGTCATCGCGGACGCGGTCAAGGCGATAGGCCTCGGCGGCGTGATGGGTGGCGAAGATTCGGCGATCGGCGATGCGACCGTGGACGTCTTGTTCGAAGCCGCCTACTTCACTCCCGATGCCATCGCCGGAAGAGGGCGCCGTTACGGCCTCGTGACGGATGCTTCGCAACGATTCGAACGCGGCGTGGATCCGCAGTTGCAGGAGCGAGCGGTCGAGCGTGCGACACAGTTGCTGCTGGAATGCGCCGGAGGCAAAGCAGGTCCGACTGTCGTGCATCGCGCCGAGGAAGTGAAAAAAGCCGCTGCTCCGATCCGTCTGCGCCACCGACGCGTCGAGCATGTGCTCGGTACGACGATCGACGCGACCCTGATCGAACGCCTGCTGCAGCGCCTTGGAATGAAGCTCGAACGCACGGGTCCGGCACAGGCCATCGAGTGGCAGGTCACGGCGCCGTCGTGGCGCTTCGACATTCACATCGAAGAGGACCTGATCGAGGAAGTCGCGCGGCTGTACGGCTTCGACAATATTCCCGAGGCCAATGCCAGCGTGGTCCAGGACATGGCGCCCTGGACCGAGAAGCGGATCCGTAACGATCGTGCCGCGGACCTGATGGTGGACCGCGGTTATTTCGAAGCGATCACTTACAGCTTCACGGATGCGGCGACCCAGGCGGTGCTGTTCCCGGACATGGCGCTGGCGCTCAAGAATCCCATCTCCGCCGAACTCGGCGTGATGCGCTTGTCATTGTGGCCGGGATTGATCCAAGCCGTGCGTGAGAATTTGCGCAGGCAGCAACCGCGAGTGCGTTTGTTCGAAATCGGCCGTCGCTTCGCTACCACCGGCGCTGAGACCGAAGTGATCGCAGGTATCGCATGCGGTTCGGCGTTGCCGGAACAGTGGGGCGAGGAGGGGCGCGAGATCGACTTCTTCGACGTAAAGGCCGATATCGAGGCGCTGCTGAACCTCGCCGGCGCTACGGACCAAGTCCGCTTCGTCGTGGAAGCACACCCGGCTTTGCATCCCGGACAGTGCGCGCGGATATACCGCGGCGACAGCGCGATCGGTTGGTTGGGCAGCATCCATCCCCAGCATCAACGCACGCTGGATTTGACATATAGGACGTTCGTTTTCGAAATCGAGACCGCCGCGGGCTTCGCCGGCGACCTGCCGGAATACCGCGAGATTTCGAAATATCCGGCCATACGGCGCGATCTGGCGCTCATCGTCGATGAAGCTGTCCAGGTCGAATCCCTGCGCAGTGCCGCCCGCCTGGCCGCGGGGGATTTGTTGAAGCAACTCTCGGTATTGTCCGTCTACCGTGGTAAGCAATTCGATAAAGACAAGAAAAGCATAGCCTTAGGGCTGCATTTGCAGGATACTTCCCGAACCCTGACCGACACAGAAGCGGATGCCACAGTGGCGCGAGTGGTGGACCAGCTGGCCCGCCAATTCGACGCTGTTATCCGGGATAAATGACTATGGCGCTGACCAAAGCGGAGATCGCGGAAGCCTTGTTCGATCAGCTCGGCCTCAATAAACGTGAGGCGCGCGAGCTGGTGGACCTGTTCTTCGAGGAACTGCGTGCTTCGCTCTCGACCGGCGAACAGGTCAAGCTGTCGGGATTCGGTAACTTCGATCTGCGCGACAAGAATCAACGCCCGGGCCGCAAGCCGAAGACAGGCGAGGAGATTCCCATCAGCGCCCGCCGTGTAGTGACATTTCGACCCGGACAAAAACTAAAGGCTCGAGTCGAGGCATATGCTGGAAGCAGGCAATAACAGCGAACTCCCGGCGATTCCCGGCAAACGCTACTTCACTATCGGTGAGGTGAGCGAGCTGTGCGGCGTGAAGCCACACGTGCTGCGCTATTGGGAGCAGGAGTTTCCGCAACTCAAGCCGGTCAAACGCCGCGGCAATCGTCGTTACTACCAGCGACAGGACGTGCTGGTGATTCGACAGATCCGCAGCCTCCTGTACGAACAGGGCTTCACCATCGGCGGCGCTCGCAATCGCCTGCAAGGCGAGGAAGCGCGTGACGACGTGTCGCAGTCTCAGCAGATCGTGCGCCAACTACGCCAGGAACTCGAAGAAGTCCTGCGAATCCTGCGCCGTTGAAACGAACCCGCTAGCCCCTTGTTGGATGGCCCGGGCCATTCCCGTTGGTCATGGTCCAGACCATTCCCGTTGGTCATCCTGCTTACTCTTCATTGTATGGTGGGTAGCAGGCTCATAGACGATGTCGTAGGTCCGAACCAGTTTGCGCAGGGCCGCCTCATGCAGTTCGGACCGCGTTGCGAGCTTCCAGTCTCGTAGCACGTCGTCGCGAAACGTCTCATAGACAGTGGGATCTCGCCCGTGGGATACCTCGAATTCCTCCACGGCTTCGCTGTTCACTTCGGAGCCGACGACGATGGTCTGCGGGTCGTCGCGCTCACCGGCTATGACTTCGCTCGGTCCGCCGGCGAAGACGAGCAGCAGGCTTGCTTATGACGATGCAAAGTCCCGGTGGCTTGTCGAATCCGAGTCGCAGCGCGGTCGAGGGGTTCACGCGCGCATCGTAAAAGGGGAAGAAGTCAGAATGAAGACAGGCTCGTGCAGCTGTACTGGATAACTATTGTGCTGCAGGTTTAGCACTCCGCGCAGACTGGTCGCCATCGACACTGTCGAGCACGACTTGAGCTGCGAGCATGACATCCTCATGGTTACCGTGATAGACCGCTTGCCGCAGTACTTCGCGAATACCACCGTCCGCGTCGTCCTGGTCCTGAGCCAGCGTCCTCAGGGCATGAAGCGCCAGCTGTTGCTCCTCGGCGGGGCCACCGCTGACCAGGACTCTGTGCAACACAGGAAGTGCCTGCGATTTTGGGATCTCCGCTAGCCCGATGATTGCGGCCGTGCGCGCCTTCGGGTCGTCGCTCATCGCGTCGGCGATCAAGCGAGTCGCTGTGTCCGCGGGGCTGGCTCGCGACGAATTTTCCTTGCCGCCCATCGACGCGGCCGTGTCCACAGTCTCGCTACCCGTGGCGAGACGCGACCCTGGCCGTGACGGAGCTAGGAACTTGCTGGTCGATTCCTGGCCAACGGAATCGATACGAGCACTGTGGAGCACGACGATGCAACCGAGTGCGAGCACCGTCGCCAGCGCCCACGAACGACGAGTCGATAGAATCATGGCGAGGATTCAGTCATGCAGCATTTCGACCATGAGGCATGAGTACTGCCACAACGTGAAGAACTGATGACGGTGACCGATCCCTCGTGTTGCAAGTTGCCCCCGTGCTGTTTAGCATCCACGCCGAAGTCGGGACGTGGCGCAGCCTGGTAGCGCACTTGCATGGGGTGCAAGGGGTCGGAGGTTCGAATCCTCTCGTCCCGACCAATTAATTCAAGCACTTATCTAACCAGACGTTTCGCGTAGCCCATTAAGGGTACAGCGCGGGGTACAGGTCGCATCTGCTGTTGTTCAAACTCAGCAGGAGTGCGGCCATGACTATCGACGATCTTCCCCGATTGAGCAACGAGACCGCGAGGCTCTTGAGGCCGGCGGCATTGCAATGGAAGGCGTGCCGGCGGCGGCCCAGCGGGATGAAGTGCCGCGCTTCCACGATCACGAGAGCGGAGCGCTGATCGAAGGCCTGCCCGCTCCGCTTCCGTGTCCGTTCTGTGGTAGCAGCGATTTTGGCGCGATCGTCGAAGGCGGAGCGCCGGATCACAGAACATTTCATGTCACCTGCGATAGCTGCGGGGCCGATGGCTCGCTGGCGGCGTCGCAACTCGAGGCTGCCGAACGGTGGAACAGCGCCCAAGACATCCCCTTCCAGGATCGGCTGTCCACGATCGTCGCCGAGATCGACGACGTGATTTTCGTCGATGTAAGCGCGGCACGGGCCGCACTTGATGAGTTCATTTGCGGACAGGCCAAGGAAAGCCCGACGCTCAATCTGATCCTCAGCTCCCTACGCGAAGCCACGCACAAAGGCTACGCCCTGTGTGGTCAGGCCAGAGAGTTGCTCCCATGAGCGCCCGTAGGCCAATGGCGCAATGGCGATGCTGCCGAACGACCATCATCCGGGCCCGCGCCGCTCGTGCCGCAATTGTCTGGATCGGGACCGGTCGGCCATTGCGGCAACCGACACGTCGGTGAGCGTGACGCTGCTGCTGTCCGTAGCCGTCGATCTGTTCGATGCCGCGCACGCGCTGCGCGAGTACGGGGACTGGGGTGCTGTGAGCCTGGAATCTCAAGGGCGCCAAGTGCTCGCCGAAGCGCTCTATCGCCGCCAGCGAGGTGCGCTGTGAGCTCTGCCGTATCCAGTCTGCCCAACTCGGCGACGCCCAGTCGCACGGCACAGCAGGGCCGCGCCCGGTGGGCGTCGCGCTGCTCTTGCTGGGCGTCACCGTCATGCTGCTGTTCCACCTGTGCGGCGGGCCGGCCAACTGCAGCAACGAGCCGCCTCACTTCCTCAAGGGCACGCGCTACGACTGCCGTGCGATCGGCCCAACGCAATCCGCTGAGTTCCCAAGCGAGACCCCCGGACCGCGTCAACGGTCCGAAGGTCTCTAACCACCACCATGACGATAGGAGTCAAGACGATGGATCCCAATTCTACGACGCTGGAGCAAGCGCTGCCGATAAGGCGGACGAGCCGACAACGGGTGAGCCGGACTCGCTTGAGAGTCTCATACACGAGATTGACGACGCAGTAATGGTCGGGATTGGCGTTGCCCGAGACGCTCTTCGGGAATACCTCGCCGAGCAGGAGGACGCGAGTCCAACACTCCAGCTGATCCGCGACGCACTGATTGAGCACACGAACACCGTTGACGAACTCTGCTGCCGGGCACGGGGGGCTGCTGACATGAGCATCTCCAAGGTCACGAAACTGTCGCCGGGCTCGCTGCGCGGCGGATTGCTTGCCGTAAAGATGCTGACGGAACTGTCGCTGCCCAGCACACGCGCTAAATGCGCGGTCACTGACGAATACCGTCGCAAGGGGACGCCGCAGAAGAATTTGGTCGGCGAGTACATCGCTCGACTGACAACCTTCGACGAGATTGCTGGCTTCGGCCGAGTGTGACAGAGGCGCTGTCAGCAGCTTGCGACGACGCTATTCCTACCCTCGCTTGGCTCGACTGCGTCGCGAGAACGCCGGCCGATCGTGTTGACCGCGTATGGGACGAGCTGCAGCTACGCCAAGCGGCACGCCCTCTTGCCGTTCATCTTTACCACGAAACACAGGAATGACGAGGCCGACATCCTAGAAATCTTCGGCGGTTGATCAATTGTCACGAGCCTCGGCATTCCGCCGGGGCTTTTTTGCAAATAGGCGGTCGATTGATTATGGCAACAGCAAGCAAATTGATGGCTCTGGCTGAGCGCGAGTTCAAGCAGACGCGAGGAAAACCAGCCCGGGAGAAGTTTCGCGGCATGAAGCTCTACGCAGGCAAGTACGACGAGACTTGGGATCACCGCCAACGAAGAGTTAGAGTTTCCCTTCGAGCAAGTCATCGATTTTTGAGGATTCCAGTTTCGAGATCGCGGAATCGGACAGATAGTCGATGTCTGGGTGGTTGGCCGCAATTCTTTTTATGAGATCTGCACCTGTTTCATCGGGTTGGCAATTTAAGTCGCCGCGGCAAAAGTCTTTGTACCAAGCGGCGCTCTGCGAACAATCATAGCCGCGCTTGCAGGCAGCCAAATCAAGTGCCCATCGGGATTTCTCGGCTCTGTCTTCATCTCCGGTTAGCAAGAGTTGATGCTCTCCAAGCATCCAGAGTGCTTCTCCTGTATCTTTCGTAGCCGCGTCCACTATGAGCTCTCTTGCAATAGAAAAGCGGGGATCACTCTTATTTATTTTCCTACTGGACGCCGATATCGAGCCCGTTTTAGCGGCCTCTAGCCCCAGTTCACTCAAATATCGTGCTGCCGTTTGCAACTGCGCGCGTGCGTTCCCCGCTTTGGTGGCGTTATTGAGCCACTCGTCGGCAGTGCCTATGGCAGATGAATCCGAATCGATCAGGGATGCGCAGCGGTCGTGTATATCGGTGAGCTGCTCGGTCGAAATGACATTCGAAGTAGCAGCCCGTGCGATTACCTCGTCCAATGATCTACGTTTTCCTGCTCGCGTGAAGTAAGCAGCATATCCCGATTGGCAATAGCGAAGAGCATCGGCGATTCTTAGCATCGCAGCGCTATCACCATTTCGGGCGGCGGGTAGGTCTCTCCCAATATGGTCAAGATAATCTCGTTCCTCACTTACGGGAGGCTGCTGTGACCTAGCGATAGTTTCGGAAGGTGAGAAATCTTTGCGTATTTCGGGGAAGCTCGCGGTGCCGGGATCCGGCTCCACCAAATTCTTTTCGTTGCGGGGAGAAGAACTGCGGTGCGGGGACTTTGCAGTCTCCCGCACCGCGTGCACTGTCCAGGCAGCGGCCAATATCACAACTGCAACACTCAAAATAACGGTGAGCTTTGACCGCATCTTCCGATCCGTCAGCAAGGAACCAATCGAGAGACTGAATAGCTTGTGTTACCGGCGTAGTCCGTGATGGTTGTGCCAATCGCGCAGTATGGTTGAGCCTGCAATCGATAATCACGAGCATAGACCGACACAGTAACTGTGCCATCTGACCATGTTGGCGTAACTTCGTATGCGATCAATGTTCCGTCTCTCCTCATTCTGTTTCCATTGGCATCCCATGCCTCGCCGGCCCAGTGCCACATGTCCGTGCAATTGCAGAATTTGTAGAACCTTGCTTTGGTGTGTCGCTTCCAAGTCATGGAGAAGGTTTAGCCAATCGGCATCCTGGAGGCTCATGCCGATGCCTTACGCTCAGGCAGTGCGACCACATTCGACTTGCCGGCGATGACGGCTTGAATCTCGGCGGCCCATTTATCAAGCGCGTCGCGCTTTTCCTGCTCATAGTCGTGTCGGTTGTAGACCTTCATCATTTTCGGTAGTGAGTGATTGAGGACCTTCTCGACCACGATCACATCCACGCCGATACGATTCATGTGACTGGCGGCGGTTCGGCGAAGATCGTGTGGCGTCCAATGCGCAAGCCCGCATTGATTACGAGCGACGGCGCGAGTCAGCGCTTTGTCAGTACTGGGCTTATCTCCGCGTCGCACGCTGTGCGCGGTGGGGAACAGGTAGCGGGACCCCTTCGGGGTGTTCGCCTGCAGTTCCTCAAGGAGTTCAATCGCGAGCGGAGAGAGGGGTACGACGTGCGGTTTGCCGTTCTTCGATCGGGCCGCGGGGATAAGCCAGGTCGATTTGTCGAAATCGAATTCGTCGCGCGCCGCCAGCATGAGTTCACCGCGACGCTGGCCAGTGACGAGCAGAAGCTTTACCGCGAGGGCCAACGGCCGCGAGATCCATGGATCCTCGACGGAGCCCCGCTTTACGGCAGATCCCTTCTTCAGATTGCCGCGCGGCTGGCCGGAGCTACGCCCATCGAGCTGCGTCCAAAGCGTTTGGATCTCTTTGACCGACAGCATGCGTTCCCGCGGCTGTTCCTCGGTGGGGCGCTTGAGGCCAGCCATGGGATTCTCGGTCAAATGCCCGGCAGCCACAGCGAACTCGAACAGCTGGACGATGAGCGAGGCGACTCGATTCGCGAGTACTGGAGCCCGCTTCTTGATCTTCTTCACCAGCTCATACGCATCGCGTTTGCGCAGTTCGTGGATCTTCCTTCCCGTCCACTTCGGCACGACATCCGCGCGCAACAGCCGCTCCGCTTGGGCGGGGTCGCGACGGTGCTTCCTCAGTTTGTCGATGATGAACTCATCGACAAGCAGGTCCAGCGTGATCTGTGCAGCGGCCTTGGCTTTCTCTCTGACTGCTGCCGCCGCTACCTCTGCCTGATGATCCTGTGGATCGATCCCACGGCCGAGGAGCTTGACTGCTGCCGCATGGCGTTCGCGAGCCAAGGTGAGGCTGACGGCATCCGCCGGTCCGATCGTCATGCGCCGAGTTTCCTTGTTGTGCGCGTAACGGTACTGAAACACTTTGGCGCCGCTGGGGAAGACGCGAAGCTGCAGGCCGGGTAGAGATCTGCCGTCGTCTCCTTCGCTGTCAACCGCGACGTCGTACCGCGATGTCTTCGCCTTCAGGGCCTTTATTGCCAGGCTAGTGCTGATTCCCATTTTTCCGCTCGGGTGGTCGGTGGACTTGCGCCGGGGGTACATGGCGGGGTACAGTCTGACCACTTCTTGGGACTTCCGCAATGTGCCTGACAGTGCAGGCGGAAATACTTGAAAAAATAAGCAGAATTGCGAATTTACCCTGGTCTTGGTTCGGAAGTGCTAGGCACTCTTAGGAATGACCGAACTCCATGGGGTGCAAGGGGTCGGAGGTTCGAATCCTCTCGTCCCGACCAATTTTGGACAAAATTCGAATGAGTGAGAGCGCTCGACGCATCTCCATCTCGGCGTCAAAACGCCTGCCCCGACGTCTGCTTCTCCTTCGACACCACCTAGCCCCCTAGGCGACCCGTTCACATCGCGTCGCCAGCGAACTGTACATAAAGCGCCGATAGCGCAACGGCGCTCCGCGCCGGTCTTCCGAATGGGCTACAGTAGCTGCCGGATTTCCATACCGCTCGTCACGGGCGTGTCAGGCCGACAACCAAGAAGATCCCAAGAAATATCCCAAGAAAATATCCAAGTGCCGCTGATCGCTTCCCATCCTGTCCGCGTGGCTGCCCGCCTGGTTGCGCTGTTCGTTGCGTTGATTGCCTTCTCGGAGCTGTCGATCGCCGCGGATGCGCCTTCGCCGCATCCCGCCGCCGCGCTGATCGAGAAGTCCGGAGTGACGATGCGCAGCGAGCCGGAGGAGGGGCGACGCCTGGCGCAGGAGGCAGTCGACATGTTGTTGGTGCGGCCGGATCCGGACCTGGAGATTCGGGCGAGGCTGCTGTTGTGCGATTTCCAGTCGGAGCGCAACACGGCATTGGCGGAGTCGCAGATACGCGCGATCGAGGATCTCCTGCCCAGGGCCCACCGCAAAGGTCTCGAAGCCGGCCTGTTCGATTGCCGGGGGCAGATTGCGGAAGCCGAGGGTGATCACACCAAGGCGCGGGAACTGTACGAGCGCTCCGTGGCCATCGGCGAACGCGAACACGACCAGGAGATGCTGGCAGCCGGGTTGGTCTCGCGGGGCTATCTCATGGGATTGCAGGGGCAATATGCTTCGGGCCTGACGGATCTGCGCCGAGCGGAGGCGCTGTTCGAAGAAGTGCATCTGCCGCTGCATGCGCTGACCACGCTCAACGGCGTGGCGATCCTTTACAACCGAATGGGGGACTACGAGCAGGCCAAGTCCATCTACGCGAAGGCCTTGAAGCTGCAACGCGAGTTGGAATTGCGTCGCGAACAGACGGTGACGTTGTACAACCTCGGCCGCGTCTACGAGAACCTGAAGGACTGGGACAACGCCGAAAAGTCGTTTGCGGAATCGGTGAAGCTCAGTCGTGAACTCGGCTATCCGCGTGCGGAGGCGTATTCGCTGCACGGGCTCGCCGCCGTCGCGAACGCTCGCGGCGATCCGATCACGGCGTTGGCGAAGCTCGACTCCGCCGATGAATTGCACAAGGGCATGCCGGACGCCCGCCTGCACGCTCAGATCCAACTGGTGCGGGGCGCGGCATTGCGCCAACTGAAACGCTTGCCCGAAAGCATCGCCGAGTTGCAGCAGGCGCTGAAATTCTTCAGCGAAACCGCCTCGCTTAGCGAACTGCGGGCGACCCAGGAGGAGTTCGCCTCGGCCCTGTCGGATTCGGGCGATTGGAAGGCTGCGTATCTCCAACTCGCGGATGCGAAGGCCACTGCCGAACACCTGTTCCGGAACCAGGTGGATCAGCGCTTCGCCACGCTCAAGGTCGAGTTCGATTCCGCGAACAAGGACAAGGAAAACGCGATGCTGATGCGGGAGAACGAGGCCAGCCAGAATGCCCTGGCGCTCGAACGGCGGGCCCGTGGACTCAACGCGATCGTGATTCTTCTCATCGTGCTGCTGGCCGCTGTCCTGGGGATCCTGGCGGTCTATCAAGCGCGCACCACGCAGCAAATGCGGCGGCTGGCGATGACGGATGAACTCACGGGATTGCCCAATCGACGTGCAGTGTTGAGCCGTTGCGAGCCCTTGTTGCGAGCGCCCGGAGTGCGTGCCTGCACGTTGCTGATCATCGATATCGACCACTTCAAATCCATCAACGACAAGCTGGGACATGCGGAAGGCGATGAAGCATTGAAGCTGGTGTCGGCGACACTGCGCGATGTCGTGCGGGAACCCGGCTTCTGCGGGCGACTGGGAGGCGAGGAGTTCGTGGCCATGCTCCCCGGTGCGGATATCGATGCGGCCATCGCCATCGCTGAAACGTTGCGCCGGCAGGTCATGGCGCTCGACTCGCGGCCGTGGCTGCCCGAGCGGCCTATGACGGTGAGCATCGGCATTGCGGTGGCGCATGCGAACGACGATTCTGCAGGAGCGATGCTGCACCGAGCGGATGTCGCTCTCTATGAAGCCAAGCGGGCAGGTCGCAATCGCGTGGTCACCGAGTACGCCGTGGCAACACCGAGTCCTGAGCCCCGATCGCCACGTCCGCCGCCAGGCGAGTCATCGCCGCCCCACTCTTCATCCGCGGGTGTCGAGTTCGCCTGATCGTCGATTGCATGCAGCCAACGGGCTCGGCGACAGCGCTTCGCGCCGTCAATTGCGGCTATGCCCGTTCTACATGGCCGCTGTAGTGGAACCTTGACGCCGTTCGATTCGTTTGACGACGAAGCGCACCGCCACTAGGTTTGCACCAATGAAAACGGACCGGTGAAAATGTTCGGGCCCGCCGCTGCATGCAGAACGGCGGCACCGTCGTCACTTGTCGTTGACATCTCATTGAGCCGCTGCTCGACGAGTCTCCGCGCGGGAGAGTTCCGCCTCGGAGATCCAAAAGCTACTTGGAAGACGAAGTGCTTCGCGTCCCTCGGAAGCGGATACGGACGCGACTATGTATGCAGCACGCGGCGGTAGCATCGGTCGCGGAGCCGCGGACCCGACCGGCCCGGAATCGCCACGGGCCCCGGCGTTCGCATACACTTGCACGCTGGCTCTCTTTGAGGTGACGAGCGATTAATGATGAACCGAGCTCACGGCGGGACAAGCAGGTGCTGGTGGACTGCGGCCGTCAGCCTGGCGATCACCCTGTTCGTCGCCGACGTTCCCGCGGCGGATAACAAAGTGCCGGGCGTCACCGTAGAGCGCAAGCGCGAGATCGACCCGGTAAAAGATGGCGATCCGGTCGTCAACAATCTCGAGCGCCGCACCTTCCGTTTCTTCTGGGATACCTCGAGCAAGCAGAACGGCATGGCGCCGGACCGCTATCCGTCCCCTTCGTTCGCGAGTATTGCGGCCGTGGGTTTCGCTCTCACCGCATATGTGGTCGGAGCGGAGCGGGGCTTCGTCTCGCGCAGCCGGGCACGAGCCCGCGTGCTGACTACGTTGCGCTTCCTGGCCGGGTTGCCGCAGGGGCCCGAGGAAACCGGCACGGCCGGGTACAAGGGTTTCTACTACCACTTTCTCAACATGAACGACGGGCTGCGTTTCGGCACCTCGGAGCTGTCGACCGTCGACACCGGCCTGTTGCTCGGTGGCGTGTTGCTGTGCCAGTCCTATTTCGATCGTGATACACGGGCGGAGAAGGAAATACGCGATCTCGCGGCCCAGATCTACGGTCGCGTCGAATGGACCTGGGCACAGAACCGGCCCTCGGCCATCTCGCACGGCTGGCGTCCCGAGACCGGCTTCCTCCGTTACGACTGGCGTGGCTACAACGAGGCCATGCTCGTGTACATCCTGGCGCTGGGATCGCCCACCTATCCGGTGGAAGCGGATGCGTGGCAGGAATGGACACAGACGTACAAGAACAGCTGGGGCAAGTACGAAGGCCAGGAACTCCTGTCGTTCGGTCCGCTGTTCGGTCACCAGTATTCGCATGTCTGGATCGACTTTCGCGGCATCCAGGACGACTACATGCGCAGCAAGGGCATGGACTATTTCGAGAACAGCCGCCGGGCGGCACTGGCACAGCGCGACTATGCACGCAGCAATCCGATGCGCTGGCGAGGCTATGACGGCGAGATCTGGGGCATCTCCGCGTCCGACGGTCCCTCAGATGTCGTGCAGATATTCAATGGCGAGGAGCGCGGCTTTTTCAGCTATGCGGGCCGCGGCGCGGCGTCGTCGCATATCCTGGACGACGGCACCATCGCACCCACTGCATCTGTCGGATCCATTGCCTTCGCACCCGAGATTGCCATTCCGACCATCCGTGCCTTTCGAGCGCGCTTCGGTGAGCACCTGTACCAGAAGTACGGATTCCTCGACGCCGTCAATCCCAGCTTCACGTTCGTGAACGTGCCGCTGCGTCACGGCAAGATCATCGAGAATCTCGGGTGGGTGGCGGATGACTATCTCGGCATCGACCAGGGCCCCATCGTCGCTATGATCGAGAACTACCGCAGCGGTTTCATCTGGACGACCATGCAGCGCAATCCGAATATTCGGCGCGGCCTGGAACGCGCCGGATTCAAAGGCGGGTGGCTCGATCAACCCGCTCCTGTAGCAAAATGATTTCGCGGCGTTACGGAGTCACGCGCCGTGAGGCGATCGCTGCGATTGCAGGAGCGACCGCCACGCTGATCGGCTGCGGTCGATCGCGAAGCGACCGGCAGCTGGTGCGTTTCTGGACCATCGGCCGAGAAGGCGAGGTGGCCACCACTCTCATCCAGGATTTCGTCGCCGCCCATCCCGAGATCGAAGTCGAAGTCCAGAAAATGCCGCTGACCGCGGCTCACGAGAAACTGCTGACGGCCTATGCGGGTGACACGCTTCCCGACCTGTGCCAACTCGGCAATACCTGGATTCCGGAGTTCGCCGCGTTGAATGCGCTGGAGCCGCTCGGCGCCCGCGTCGCCGCTTCCAAGGTCATCGACCCGTCAGACTATTTCACTGAGATCTTCAACTCCAATCGCGTCGACGACCAGCTGTTCGGCGTGCCCTGGTACGTCGATACGCGGTTGCTGTTCTACCGTCGCGATCTGCTGCAGAAAGCCGGCTTCGACCATCCACCGACCAGTTGGGCCGAGTGGGAACAGATGCTGGGCGCCATCAAGGAGCACGAAGGCAAGGACAAGTATGCGGTGCTCCTGCCGCTGAATGAATTCGAGCCACTGCTGGTGCTGGCCCTGCAGCAGCCGTCCGAGCTGCTGCGCGATGAGGGACGCTTCGGCAACTTTCGCAGCGACGACTTCAAGCACGTGATGAGTTTCTATCGCAACATCTTCGAGCGCGGCTGGGCGCCGCGGGCGACCAACACCCAGATCTCGAATGTCTGGGATGAGTTCGGCAAAGGCTATTTCTCTTTCTATATTTCCGGACCCTGGAACATCGCCGAGTTCAAATTGCGCATGCCGGAGAACCTGAAGGATGCGTGGATGACGGCGCCGATGCCGGGGCCGAACGGACCGGGTGCTTCGTCGGCGGGCGGCTCGAGCCTGGTCGTATTCAGCTCCTCCAAGGCGAAAGAAGCGGCCTGGCAGCTGGCCGAACACTTGTCCACCTCGGCGTCGCAGAGTCGTTTCTACGATCTCACGGGAAACATGCCGCCGCGCCGCTCGAGTTGGGAGGTGCCGGCGCTGGTTCAGTCTCCCTATGCACGCGCGTTTCACGAACAGCTCGATCGGGTCCGGTCTCCGCCGAAAGTACCGGAGTGGGAACGCATCGCGACCCAGATGCGGCTGGCAGGCGAGCGAGTCGTGCAGGGCAAGCAGAGTGTGGAGGACGCGGTGGCGGACCTGGATCGTGAGACCGACGAGATCCTGGAGAAGCGCCGCTGGATGATGGATCGCGAGCGCACCGACCGCTCTCAGGCAGGTGCCTCGTGAAAGTTCGTAACGTCGGCTGGTGGTTCGTCGCGCCGGCCGTCATCGTGCTGGCCGTATTCTTTTTCCTGCCGGTGCTTGCCGCGCTGGCGATGAGCGTGACCGATTTCGATCTGTATGCGCTGAGCGATGCGGCCAACCTGAGGTTCGTCGGCCTGCAGAACTACGGCCGGCTGTTGTCCGAGCCCCTGTTCTGGAAGGCGCTGGGAAATACGCTGTACTTCGTCGTGCTGGGAGTGCCGCTGTCGATAGGTGCATCGTTGGGCGCTGCGTTGCTGGTCAATTCCAAGGTCGCGCGCTTTCGCAATTTCTTTCGCACCGTCTTTTTCGCACCGGTGGTGACGACGCTGGTCGCGGTGGCGGTCGTGTGGCGCTACATCTTCCACACGCGCTATGGCTTCCTCAATTACGGCTTGAGCGAGTTCGGCATCGGACCCATCGATTGGATGGGCGATCCGCATTGGGCGATGCCGGCAATCGTCATCCTCGCGGTGTGGAAGAACTTCGGCTACAACATGATCATCCTGCTAGCCGCGCTGCAGAGCATCCCCGA
>Ga0157380_10000592_pt1 | contig 22301 bp, 21 predicted proteins | sample S35metaG_FD_119757 | JGI IMG/M metagenome (GOLD analysis project Ga0157380, IMG submission 119757) | Switchgrass rhizosphere microbial communities from Kellogg Biological Station, Michigan, USA - S3-5 metaG | ecosystem: Host-associated > Plants > Roots > Rhizosphere > Soil | place: USA...
CCGGTTGACGCGATGAGGAATTTAGAGCCGATCGATGAGGAAAACGCTTTCTGAGGTTGCATGAAGGTCGTGCCCAACTCTTGATATTAGCATCCTGCACTCATACACTTCGCCCGGGCCATGGGCGCCGGCTTTCTTGATTTCGTCCGTGCCGTGATTTCGGCCGATTTGAGCGACGTGTCGGGGCGCCTGTTGGCGAATCCCAGGTTAGCGACTGCAGTGGCGAAGGTGGGCGCAACGAGAGGTGATCCCGAGGACTTCTTCTTCGCCGAGATCGCCCACTATCTCTATCAAGGCGATACGGCGCTGCACATGGCGGCAGCCGCCTTTCGGCGTCCAGCGGCCCAAATCCTGGTCGCCGCCGGCGCCGATGTCGGAGCGCGCAACCGTCGCGGAGCCCAGCCGCTGCATTACGCGGCGGACGCGAATCACTGGGACCCCGACGCGCAGGCAGACACGATCGCCTATCTGATTTCCGCTGGTGCCGATCCCAACGCCCTCGATAAGTCAGGCGTGGGCCCGCTGCACCGAGCGGTGCGAACGCGATCACTGCCAGCGGTTCGAGCGTTGCTCGATGGCGGAGCGAATCCGCGGCTGCCAAATGGTTCGGGCTCGACCCCGCATGACCTCGCGATTCACGATACCGGCCGAAGCGGCTCGGGTTCCACGCTCGCGCGCGGACAACAGGCGCGCATTCTGGATCTGCTGGCGGAGCGGTCGGTTCACTGATCGGCGAGAGTGCACGGTGGGCAGAGGAGGGTCAGGCTTCAAGGCTGGCCCGCCGCGGAACGGCAACCGGCGCTCGTCCGTCGAAGGAAGCGGCATGGATCCAGGCGCCACCCTGTTATCTCGCACTTCTCAGGAATCGCCATCCTCACGATTTCCGTCGGGATTCCCGCCGGATCTCCTGAGCCAATCCGCGCGCCGCCTTCGGATGATCGCCGTGCTCTATGCGGCGGTGTTCTTGATGGCCGGAGTCCTGCCGGCGCTGCTGTTCACGGCCGATCGGACACGGTTTCTTGGGAACGTCATACAGTGGGCCCCCGCCGCCACGGGGATTGTCGTCGCCCTCGTTGTAGCGGTCATCGTGCGATGTCCGCCACTGCCGGTGGCGACCGCAATGAACATCGGCCTCGTGTTCGAAGTGGCGAGCAGCTATGCGATTGCGGCCGGGGAGTTCGGCGACCCCCGTCAAATCGACAGTCATCAAGGCTACCTGGGGTTGTCCTGGGTTGCCGTTTGGGTGGTCCTGTTCACCATCGTCGTCCCTACCGCGCCGCGCCGCGCGCTGGTCGCGGCGCTGGCGTCAGTAAGTTCGGTCTCCGTCATCATTGGATTGCACATAGCGTCGGGGACGACCACGCTGCGCATCGGGCCGGCGCAGTTCTTTGTTGGCCTTGTATTCCCATATCTCGTCGTCGTGTGCATGGCGTATTTCGGGGCTCGCGTGGTGTACCGTCTCGGCGGCGAAATCAACCGCGCGCGCGAGCTGGGGAGTTATCACCTTGAAGAGAAGCTCGGACAGGGCGGGATGGGAGAGGTCTGGCGCGCTCGCCATCGCATGCTGGCCAGGCCTGCCGCGATCAAACTGATTCGTCGTTCGGTGGCCGGAGGGGTGTCCGACGCCGCCCTGCAGCGGTTCGAACGCGAGGCGCAGGTGATCGCGCGCCTCCGCTCACCTCATACCGTCAACCTGTTCGACTTCGGGGTGGCCAGTGACGGCGCGTTCTATTACGCGATGGAATTGCTCGAGGGACTCGACGCGGATTCACTGGTCCGGCGCTTCGGCGCCGTGGCTCCCGATCGCGCGATCCATTTGGTCCGCCAGGTGTGCCACTCGTTGTCGGAAGCGCAGTCGTGCGGTCTCGTCCATCGAGACATCAAGCCCGCGAACATCTTTGTTTGCAAGTACGGCGAAGAGTTCGATTTCGTGAAGGTGCTGGACTTCGGAATCGTGCGCGCGGTCCGTGATGTTGCCGATACTGGTCCAGTCGAGACTCAGGAAAACGTTCTACACGGCACCCCAGCCTTCATGGCGCCCGAGCAGGCGATGGGCACCGAAGTGGACGGGCGCGCTGACGTCTATGCGACCGGATGCGTGGCCTATTGGCTGCTCACCGGCGAACTCGTCTTCACGGCGGAGACACCCATGGGCGTTCTCGTCCAGCACGCGCAAAGCACGCCCTCGCCCCCCTCGGCACGCACTGACCAGCCGATTCCAAGGTCGCTCGATCAACTGGTGCTCGCGTGTCTGGCGAAGGACCCCGCGAAGCGGCCGCAGTCCGCGAAAGAGCTGGCCCAGCAGCTGGCCGCGATCGAAGTCGCGAACGCGTGGACATCCGACCGGGCGCGCGCGTGGTGGGAAGCGCACCATGTAATAAACTAATCCTCTTCATGAAGATTCACGAGTACCAAGCTAAAGCTGTCCTTGCGAAATACGGCGTGCCGGTCCCCCGCGGGGAAGTGGCGTTCACACCCGAAGAAGTTCACGACATCGCCAAGCGGCTGGGCGGACCCATTTCGGTCGTCAAGGCGCAGATTCATGCCGGCGGCCGCGGCAAGGCCGGCGGCGTCAAGCTCGCCAGGTCAGGCTCGGAAGCCGAGACGATCGCCCGCGAGCTCCTCGGCAAGACGCTGGTCACATATCAGACAGGCCCGAGCGGCCAGAAGGTCCAGCGGTTGCTCGTCGAGGAAGGCCTCGCCATCGACCGCGAGCTTTATCTCGGTCTTGTCCTCGACAGGTCCTCGAAGCGCATCGTGTTGATGGTCAGCCAAGAGGGCGGAGTCGAGATCGAAAAGATCGCTGAAGAGCATCCCGAAAAAATCAACAAGGTCTTCATTAATCCGTCCGTCGGACTGCAGGCCTTCGAGGCGCAGAAGCTTGGCTTCGCGCTCGGCTTGAGCGGCGATTCGCTCAAGAAGGGCGTCAGGATGATGCTGGCGCTCTATAACGCGTTCATCTCGACCGATGCGTCGATCCTCGAGATCAATCCCCTGATTATCACCAAGAGCGGCGACCTGCTCGCGCTCGACGCGAAGATGAACTTCGACGACAACGCGCTCTATCGCCACGCTGATATCCGTGAGCTGCGCGACATTGCCGAAGAAGACCCGCTCGAAGTCGAAGCGTCGAAGTTCTCGCTCAACTACATCAGGCTCGACGGCACGATCGGCTGCATGGTCAACGGCGCAGGCCTGGCGATGGCGACGATGGACATCATCAAGCTGTCGGGTGGTGAGCCGGCGAACTTCCTGGATGTGGGCGGCGGCGCGAATGCCGAGCAGATCAAGAACGCGTTCCGCATTCTGATGATGGACAGGAACGTCAAGGCGGTGCTGATCAACATCTTTGGCGGCATCCTGCGCTGCGACGTGCTCGCTGCCGGCGTGATTGCCGCCGTCAAGGAACTGGGCGTGCCGGTTCCGATCGTCATTCGCATGAAGGGCACGAACGTCGAGGAAGGAAACAAGATGCTCGCGGAAAGCGGGCTGAACTTTGCGACCGCAGATACGATGAGCGAGGCTGCCGAGAAGGTAGTGGCGCTGGCCAGCCCCACCGCGCCAACCACGCGCGGCGGGGACCCCAAGCCGGGAGGTCGCTAATGGCAGTCCTACTCGACAAGAACACGCGGCTGCTCGTCCAGGGCCTCACCGGCCGTGAAGGCACGTTCCATGCAAAGGCCGCTGCCGCGTATCACACGACCGTCGTTGGCGGCGTGACGCCCGGCAAGGGCGGGACGACACATGAAGGCTGGCCGGTGTTCAACACGGTTGACGAGGCGGTGAAGGAAACCGGAGCGAACGCGTCGGTGATCTTCGTGCCGCCGCCGTTTGCTGCCGACGCGATCATGGAAGCGGCCGATGCGGGTATCGGGCTCGCGGTTTGCATCACCGAAGGCATTCCCGTCATCGACATGATGAAGGCGATGACGTTCCTGAACGATCATCCCAACATGCGACTGATTGGGCCGAACTGCCCGGGCATTATTTCGCCGGGCAAAGGCAAGGCGGGTATTATCCCCGCGAACATCTGCAAGGAAGGCCGCATCGGCATCGTCTCCAAGAGCGGCACGCTGACCTACGAAGCGATCGATCAGCTGACTCGGCAGGGCCTCGGCCAGAGCACGTGCATCGGCATCGGCGGCGATCCGTTGATCGGGACGACGCACATCGACGCGCTCGGGTTATTCCAGAACGATCCGGAAACCGATGCGGTGATCATGATTGGCGAGATCGGCGGATCGGCGGAAGAAGAAGCGGCTGCCTGGATCAAACAACACTTCAAAAAGCCGATCGTCGCATTCATCGCTGGGCAGACGGCGCCGCCGGGGCGACGCATGGGCCATGCGGGCGCGATCATCGCCGGCGGCAAGGGCACGGCGGCTGAGAAGATGGCGGCGTTAACCGCGGCCGGCGTGCGAGTCGTGAAGAGCCCGGCGGATATGGGCCAGGCGCTGGTTGAGGTGATGAAGAAGTCTTAGGGTCCTAGAGTCTTAGGGGTCTTAGGGATCCCCTAAGTCCCTAAGTCCTTAAGTCCTTAAGACCTAGATTGTCGAGCTGCACGTACTCGACGTCATCTTGATCTCTTCGACCTTCAGCTTAAGCAGAGTGATCGGGATGTCGTTCTTGTTTGGAACGCTTGCCGGATTCACGGCCGCGTTCGCCGCCGGCGTCACGACGTCCTTGCCGGGCCCCTCGATCTCGACGTTCATCCCCGTTCCGCTCTCGCCGGCCTTCCACTCGATCTCTGACTTGGTGACATCCGAGATCGTGCCGATGACCTGGATGGTATGGCCGAGGTGGGCTTTCATGTCCTTGCCGGCCTTGTCGATCCAGTAGTAGCGCTTGCCGAACTTGCCCATGTCGCTATTGGCGATGGGCCACTCGCGCACGTTGGTCAGCACGTAGGTGTCCTTTTTCTCGGCCGCGACCACGCAGCCTTGCAGGGTCACAGTGGAGCCCTTGTCATACTTTTTCCCATCCGCTTGCGGCTGGGCGGAAACGGCCGACATGCCGGCGCTGATGCCGAACGCCAAAACCAGTGCAATTCCAGTCTTCATAGGTCCCCCAAGGCTGGGAGTAGCAGGATCGCTGCCAAACATCACCCACCTCGGGTATACTCGGCCACGTGAACTTCGCGCCGCACTCGTTTAGTTCGTTTACCAATGGCGGCTTTAATGGCCGTCCCGGGAGCGCGTCTGAAGTTTAAGAGTTAAGAGTTAAGAGTTAAAAGACTTTGCAGACCCGCCGCTCCCGAGCAATCAGGAGCGGCGGTTTTGTTTTGCGGAGAAACCATGACGACCCAGGATCTCGCGGCGTTACGGAAGAGTCTCGACGACATCGATGCGGTGCTGGTGTCGGCGCTCGGCGAGCGGGCGCGGCTGGCGAGGCAAATCGCCAGAGTGAAAGCTGACGGCGACGGCCCGGTTCGCGATGCCGATCGCGAAACGGCGCTCCTGCAGCATCGATCGTCGTATGGCGAACGCCTGGGCCTCGACCCCGCGTTCGTACGGCGCATTTTCCGCGAGATCCTCGATGACTCGGTACGGCGGCAACAGGACGCATTGCAGACCAGCGCCGCAGATGCAGCCCAGGAGATCACGGTGGCGTTCCAGGGAACCGAAGGCGCCTATGGCCACCAGGCCGCGCTGCAGCATTTTGCCGTGGCGCAGCGCCCGGTGGGCTTCAAGGCCTACGGCACGTTCAAGGAGATGCTCGAGGCCGTGATCGAAGGTCACGCCGATCGCGCGATGCTGCCGATCGAAAATACGACGGCCGGGTCGGTCTACGAGTCGTACGATTTGCTGCTGCGCTTCAACCTTGCCCTGGTCGGCGAGGAGATCGTCGACGTTCGGCACTGCCTGCTCGGCGTGGCTGACGTGCCGATCGAGTCTCTGCGACGCATCCACTCGCATCCGCAGGCGCTGTCGCAGTGCAGCGAGTTCCTCTCGACGCTGCGCGATTGCGAGGGGGTGAGCGCCGCGAACACCGCGCTCGCGGCCAAGCACATCCGCGATCTCAACAATCCCAATGAGGCGGCGATTGCCAGCCAGGAGGCCGGCGCGCATTTCGGACTGCACGTCCTGAAGCGCGATATCGCCAACCAGCCGATGAACTACACGCGGTTCGTCGTCGTGTCGGCGACGCCGGCGGATTGCGATCCGCGGATCGCGGCCAAGGTGTCGATGGTGTTGTCGACGAGGCATGAGCACGGCGCGCTTGTCCGATGCCTGAATGTGATTGCTGACGAAGGGCTGAACGTCACCAAGCTCGAATCCCGGCCGCGGCCGGGCACGCCGTGGGAATACGTGTTCTATGTCGACGTCGAGGGGCACATCAGCTCGCCGCGGATGCAGTCGGCGCTCGCCGGACTGGCCGAGCGGACGCTGTTCGTCAAGGTATTGGGGTGTTATCCGGCCAGGGAGCTGCCCAGGTAATCCGCCTCAAGGCGACACCACCCGAGCTTGACGGATATAATTGCTCTCTTATGGAACGAACGTTTGCCATCATCAAACCAGATGCGGTCAGGAAAGGCGTGACCGGACAGATCCTGGCGCGCGTCGAAGCCGCCGGATTCACAGTCCGCGCCATGCGCATGATTCAGATGAGCAAGGCCGAGGCCGAAGGCTTTTACTACGTCCACAAGGCGCGCCCGTTCTTCGGCGGCCTGACGGATTTCATGTCGTCGGGGCCGTGCGTCGTCATGTGCCTCGAAGCTGACGGCGCGATCAAGAAGTGGCGCGACCTGATGGGCGCGACCGATCCCGCGAAGGCGGAAGCGGGCACGCTGCGCAAGGACTTCGGCGCGTCGATCGACAACAATGCCACGCACGGATCGGATGCGCCGGAGACGGCGGCGTTCGAGCTTGGATATTTTTTCAGGGGAATGGAACTGTAGCGGCGGTTCTCCGTACGTTCGACGGGCGTTCGACAGCCGTGCTACGTGCGTAGGACGTTCGTAGAACAACCGTCGAACGAACCGAGAACGACAGGGTTACTGAATGGCCATAAAGTCGGATAGGTGGATTCGAAAAATGGCCCTCGAGCACGGCATGATCGAGCCGTTCGAGGACCGCCAGGTCAGGCAGGGCGTCGTGTCGTACGGCGTCTCGTCGTACGGCTACGACTGCCGCGTCGGCAACGAGTTCAAGGTGTTCACCAATGTCTACAACACGGTGGTGGACCCGAAGAACTTCGATCCGAAGTCGTTCGTCGACATCAAGGGCGACGAGTGCATCGTGCCGCCGAACTCGTTCGCGCTCGCCTCAACGATCGAGTATTTCCGCATCCCTCGCGACGTGCTGACGGTCTGTCTCGGCAAGTCCACCTACGCGCGCTGCGGCATCATCGTCAACGTGACGCCGTTCGAGCCCGAGTGGGAAGGGCACGTGACGATCGAGATCTCGAACACCACGCCGCTGCCGGCGAAGATCTACGCCAACGAAGGCATCGCGCAGGTGTTGTTCTTCCAGAGCGACGAGCCGTGCGAGATCTCGTACAAGGACAAGAAGGGCAAGTATCAGGCGCAGCGTGGGGTGACACTGCCAAAGATCTGAAGTCCTGCGGGCTTTCGGGCTACGGGCTTACGGAACACACACCATGCTGCGCCCCTTCAAGAACACGCGCCCGACCGTTGACTCGACTGCATTCGTGGACGAGAGCGCGCAGGTCATCGGCGATGTGCACATCGGCCCCGAGTCATCCGTCTGGATGAACGTCGTGATTCGCGGCGACGTCAATCACATCCGCATCGGCAAGCGCACCAATATCCAGGATCTGACGATGGTGCACGTGATGCGCGAGACGCATCCAACGACGATCGGCGACGAGGTGACAATTGGGCATTCGGCAGTGATTCATGGCTGCACGATCGAGGATCGTGTACTGGTGGGCATGCAGGCGATGCTGCTCAACGGCGTGCATGTCGAGCACGACTCGATCATCGCGGCCGGCACGCTGCTGACCGAGGGGACGCGGATTCCCGCGGGTTCGCTCGTGATGGGTAGGCCCGGGAAGGTGAAACGGCCTCTGACCGAACCGGAGCTCGCCGAGATTCGCCGGCTCTCGAAGGCCTACGTCAACTATCGCCTGGACTACATGGCATGAACACCGGCCCAGCACGCGGGATGCGCGACTTTCTGCCGGAAGACGTGCGGCGCCGCCAGTATGTGATCGACGTGATCGCCGACGTCTACCAGAAGTACGGTTTTGAGCCGCTCGAGACGCCGGCGGTCGAGAATCTCGAAACGCTGCAAGGCAAGTACGGCGAAGAAGGCGATCGCCTGATCTTCAAGATTCTCAAGCGCGGCGAGGGCGCGGAAACCGGCCAGGCGGATCTGGCGCTGCGCTACGACCTCACCGTGCCGCTGGCGCGGGTCGTCGCCGAGTATCGCGGCAAGCTGCCGAGGTTCTTCAAGCGCTACCAGATTCAACCGGTGTGGCGCGCTGATCGCCCGCAGAAGGGTCGCTTCCGCGAGTTCTACCAGTGCGACGTCGACGCGATCGGATCGACGTCGATGGCGGTCGAGGCGGAGTTGCTCTCGGCCGCGGCCGACGTGTTCGTGAAACTGGGCTTCGAGGACTTCCAGATAGCCATCAACCACCGGAAGCTCTTGAACGCGGTCCTGGCTCAGGCGGGAGTTCCCGCCGAGCTTCACGGTGTGGCCCTGGTGATCATGGATAAGGCCGACAAGATCGGCGTTGACGGCGTTCGGAAGGAGCTCGGCGAGAAGGGCCTTTCGGCAGCGATCGCCGACACGCTGCTGCAGCAACTGAGCGGAAGTCCGCCGGCAGATCTAGCGCAGTGGATGACGGAGCAGTCGACGCGGCTCAATCACGACGGCCAGACGGGGATCGAAGACCTGCGCCAGATCTTCGCGCTGTGCCAGAGCACGAGCGCCGGCGCGCACCTGGTCCTGGATCGCAGCCTCGCGCGAGGTCTCTCGTACTACACGGGACCGATCTTCGAGATCCGCGTCGCTGATTTGGCCGGCAGCCTGGGCGGCGGCGGACGTTACGACAACCTGATCGGGATGTTTTCAGGTGAAGCCATCCCGGCGAGCGGCATTTCGCTCGGCCTCGAGCGAATCCTCGTGGTGATGGGCGAACGCGGCATGTTCCCGGCAGCGGTGGTGTCAACGCCGGCCGACGTGATGGTCGTGCAGTGGTTTGCGAATCGCACCGACCTGTATCTGGCCTTCGCAAACGAGCTGCGTCAGGCAGGCGTACGCGTCGAGCTTTATCCTGACGCGCCGAGTGAAGACGGCAAGAAGATCGGCGACAGGCAGTTCAAGTATGCCTCGGCACGCGGCATCCCATTTGTCGCGGTCATCGGTGGCGATGAACTGGCAAACAACACGGTGACGGTCAAGAATATGAAGACCGGGCAACAAGTGACGGTGCCGCGCTCCGATGTCCGTAGCACGTTCGTAGAACAGTCGTAGAACCGTCGTAGAACGATCGTAGAACTTATGGCCGAACAGTTAGGATCCCTGGCTCGAACCCACACCTGCGGCGCGCTTCGTCCCGGCGACGTCGGCAAGAATGCCGTGCTCCTTGGGTGGGTCCACCGCGTCCGCGATCTGGGATCGCTGCTCTTTCTCGACGTTCGCGATCGTCACGGCCTGACCCAGGTCATTGTCGAAGGCGATGATGCGCTACTCGAGCGCGTCAAGCGAATCCGCTCGGAGTTCGTCGTCGCCGTCATCGGTGAGGTCGAGAGCCGCTCGCAGGAGACGATCAACCTGTCACTGCCGACCGGCGAGGTCGAAGTGCGCGCGAAGGAAGTCCGCATCCTCAACGAAGCGAAGACGCCGCCGTTTTCGATCGCGGAAGATCAGAACGTCTCGGAAGAGACGCGGCTCAAGTACCGCTATCTCGATCTCCGTCGTCCGCAGCTGCAGCACAACATCGGGCTGCGGCACCGCATCACGATGGCGCTCAGGAAGTACTTCGACGAGCAGGGTTTCTACGAGATCGAAACGCCGATCCTGACGAAGTCGACGCCGGAAGGGGCGCGTGATTTCCTGGTGCCGGCGCGCGTGCACCCGGGCGAGTTCTATGCGCTGCCGCAGTCGCCGCAGATCTTCAAGCAGATCCTGATGATCGCCGGCTTCGACCGCTATGTGCAGATTGCGCGCTGCTTCCGCGACGAAGCGCTGCGCGCCGATCGGCAGCTCGAGTTCACGCAGGTGGATCTCGAGATGTCGTTCGCGACGCCACCGCTCGTTTTCGAAATCGTCGAGGGCGCGCTCGCCGCGTGTTTCAGGGAGATCGGCGTCGATATTCCGCGTCCGTTCAAGCGCATGCCATATGCGGAGGCGATGGCGAAGTACGGATCGGACAAGCCCGACCTTCGCTTCGGCCTGGAGATCCAGGACTTCGGCCCGCTGTTCGCCCAATCGCCGTTCGGGATCTTCCGCGAGGCCGTCGAGCACGGCGGAACCATTCGGGGTTTTGTCATTCCTGGCGCGGCGAAATATTCGCGCCGCGAGGTCGATGAGCTCGTCGAAATGGCGAAACAGGCCGGCGCCGGCGGACTGATCTACACGCGCCACACGGCCGAGGGCGTGCAGGTGTCTGCGAAGGCAATCGGCGAGGAAGGCGCACGCCGCGTCCTCGAGGCGTCAGGCGCGAAGAAGGAAGATCTTCTGGTTCTCGCTTCAGGCGCCCCGGACGCGGCCTCGAAGATCCTCGGTCAACTCCGTTTGCAGGTTGCGAAGAAAGAGAACCTCGTTCCGCACGGCAAGTGGGAGCTCACCTGGATCACCGATTTCCCGCTCTTCGACTGGAACGCCGATGAGAAGCGATGGGATTCGGTCAACCACCCGTTCACCGCGCCGCGTGAAGAAGATCTGCACATGCTCGAATCGGATCCCGGCAAGGTGCAGGCCAAGGCCTACGATGTCATCCTCAACGGATGGGAGCTTGGCGGCGGCAGCATCCGTATCCACGATCGGGAAACGCAGGCCAAGGTGTTCCGGTTACTTGGACTCTCGGACGAGGACGCGAAGAATCGCTTCGGCTTCTTCCTGGAATCGCTCGAGTACGGCACGCCGCCGCACGGCGGTCTCGCGCTGGGCCTCGATCGCATCTGCGCGTTGCTGGCGGGCGAGACCTCGATTCGCGAAGTGATTCCGTTCCCGAAGACGACACAGGCCGTCGATCTCATGTGCGACGCGCCGTCAACAGTCGATCCCCGGCAGCTTCGCGAATTGCACATCAGGCCGTTCTAGGGTGCCTAAGCTGCCAACGCTGCGCGACGCAGCCCGGATCGGTGTTGTCGCAACCTGCCTGACGGTCGTCGCAGCCTGCGGCGCGGCGCAAACGCAGCCTCGCGGGCAACCGACGGAGTCGCCATATCTATTGCTGTTCGCCGGTGATGAAGACGGGGCGGAAAGCGACTTCTTCGCGGTCGTCGACGTGCGTGGTGAAAGCCCGGACCTGGGCAAGGTGATCGCGACGACGCCAATCGGCATGAAGATGGCGATGCCGCATCACATGGAATACTCACTGCCGCCCGCCGGCGAACTGCTGTTCGCCAACGCGCATCATCACGAGAAGAGCTTCCTCCTCGACGTATCGAATCCGCGTTCGCCGCGAATCGTGAAGTCGTTCGATCCGCCGCCGCCGTTCCGATTTCCCCACGACTACTACCGCACGCCGACGGGCACGCGCCTCGTCGGATTCCTTCGCAGCGAAGGCGCCGACCCGGATCCGAGCGCGAAGGAGACGCCGGGCAATCACGGCGGCATCGCCGAGTACAGCGCGGACGGACGATTGTTGCGCACCGCGTCGGCGGCGGTGGCGGGGCTGGAGAAAGCAGTCCGTCCCTATGCGTTCGCGCTGCGTCAGGATATCGATCGTCTCGTCGTGACGAGCGCACCGATGATGGAGGACTCGTCGGCCGATGTGATTCAGATCTATCGTTACTCTGATTTCACGCTGCTGAAGACAATCGCCCTGACACCGGGCTCCGCCAACGGGCGCGTCATCGTGGGCTCGGAGCGCGCCGGCTTCGGACCGCGCATTCTCAACGACGGCTCGGTGTTTCTCAATTCGTACGGTTGCGCCTTCTACCGGCTGAGCGACATCGGCGCAGAAAACCCGACGCTCGAGACGCTGTTCGCGCTCGAGACCCCGGAGCCGAAGCCTGACGAGATCCGCGGTTCGTGCGGCATTCCAATCGTGTTCGACCATTTCTGGCTGATGCCGGCCGGTCAGCTGAACGCGCTGGTCGTCCTGGATATTTCCGACGCCGCCAAGCCGCGGGAAGTGTCGCGGCTCCCGACACCGCCGACTTTCAGGCCGCATTGGCTTGCGCGCGACCCCAAATCGGACCGGCTCGTGCTCGGAGCGGAGCTCGGCGGCGAAGAGGGCGTGTATGTGTTGCGCTTCGACCCCGCGACCGGACGCGCATCCTTCGACGAGACCATTCGAGGGGCGGGCCAGGCCGGCTACATCAGTCTCAAGAACCAATCGTGGCCGCACGGCGCCAGCGGACCGGCCTGGGCGCACGCCGCGCTTTTCATGCCGCAATAGGCCGTGCTCTTCTGCTAGTGTCAGTTCATATGCCGCGCCTGTTCTCATACGGATCGTTGCAACAAGAAGAAGTCCAAGTCGCCACGTTCGGGCGCAAGCTCGACGGTGAAAAGGATCTCCTGGTCGGCTACGAGCCTTCGCTCGTGAGGATTGCCGATCCCGAGGTCGCGAAGCGGCTCAAGAAGCTGCACCACGACAACGTCAGCAAGACCGGCGATGAATGGAGCAACGTCCAGGGGACGGTGTTCGAGGTCACCGACGAAGAGCTGGCCAGGGCCGACACGTTCGAAGCTCAGTACCTCTACAAGCGAATGAGCGTGCCCCTGGCTTCCGGCAAGGACGCGTGGGTCTACGTTCATGATCAAGGTGCCTAGGGGTGCCGAAGGGCGCCTCGATCTCTTAGGCATCAACCTCCCGATCATCCAGGCGCCGATGGCGGGATCGCAGGGCAGCGCGCTCGCCATCGCGGTGTCGAATGCCGGCGGGCTTGGATCGCTGCCGTGCGCGATGATTGGGCCGGATCAGATTCGCGCCGAGCTCAAGGCGATCACCGCGGCAACCTCGAAGCCATACAACGTCAACTTCTTCGTTCACAAGCAACCGGCGCCGGATCCCGCGCGCGAAGATGCGTGGCTAAAACTCCTTGCGCCGTCACTCGCCCAACACGGAATCGATCCCTCCTCCATTCAACCCGGACCGCAACGAGCGCCATTCGATGATGCGGCCGCTGATGTCCTCGAGGAGTTCAAGCCCCCCGTGGTCAGCTTTCATTTCGGCCTGCCCGCGGCTGCGTTGGTGAGACGCGTCAAGAGCTGGGGCTCACAAATCCTCTCGTCAGCGACGACGCTCGACGAAGCGCGATTTCTCGAGGCCCACGGCGTCGATGCGATCATCGCGCAGGGATATGAGGCTGGCGGCCATCGCGGCATGTTCCTGACCGACGATCTGAGCACGCAGGTTGGAACATTCGCGTTGGTTCAGCAGATTGTCCGGGTGGTCAAGGTTCCGGTAATCGCCGCGGGCGGCATCGCCGATGCGAAGGGCGTCGAGGCCGCGATGGCGTTGGGCGCCTCGGCCGCGCAAGTCGGCACGGCTTATCTGTTTTGTCCGGAGGCCACGACGAATCCACTCCATCGAGCGGCACTAAAGAGCGACGCCGCGCAGACAACAGTGGTGACGAATCTCTTCACCGGCCGTCCGGCTCGCGGCATTGTCAATCGATTGATTCGTGAGCTCGGCCCGATGAACGCCGGGGCGCCCGCATTCCCATCGGCCGCCACGGCGATCTTTGCGCTTCGGGCGAAGGCCGAGCCGAAGGGCGTGAATGACTTCACGTCGATGTGGGCAGGGCAGAACGCCGCCGCCGGTCGTGAAATGCCGGCAGCTGAACTGACGCGGCAGCTCGCAGGCGCGTAGGCACCCGCAACAAGCGGGTGCCTCCACTGATCTAGATCGCGTCGGATACCGACGTAAACGTAAAGCCGGACAACCGGAGCGCCGGCACCATCAGCGGCGCCTTCCGCTCCGGCGCGCCGATCGCCTCAACGTTCCACGGCGCCAGCATCGCCAGCACGCTCTGGTTGAAGCGGAGGTTGCCGACGGGATTGCGAATCTGCCCTTTCTCGATCCACCACACGCCATCGCGCGTAAGCCCGGTCAGCATGATCGAGCGGCCATCGATCAGGCGCACGTACCAGAAGCGCGAGATCAGCAGGCCACGCTCCATGCCTTTGATCATTTCTTCCGTGCTCGTCGCCGCCTGCGAGCTCTCGAGGATGTAGTTCACCGGGCCGGGTGTCGGGTCCTCCTTCTTCTCCTGTGCCCAGAACCTCGAGTAGGCGAGGTTTTCGAGGACGCCGTCCTTGATCAGTGAGAAGCGCGTCGCGGGAACGCCTTCGTTGGTGCTTGGCGCGGCCGGCAGATCCGGGTGCATCGGATCGCTGTAGAGATTCAGCCTCTCGTTGAACATCTTCTCGCCGATGCGGCTCTTGCCGTCCTTTCCTGAGAACGCGCTGCGACCTTCGTCGGTCGTGCGCGCGTCGAGACTGTTGGTCAGGAACCCGACGAGATCGGCAACTGCCTGCGCTTCGAGGATGACGGGGTAGACCCCGGGCTCGATTGGCTTCGGCTGGCGCGACTTGACCGCCTTGTTGACGGCCTGGCCGACGACATATTGCGCGTTCAGCTTCGAGAGGTCGAAGTGGTCCGATGAGAAATAGCCGGAGCCCGTGCCATCAGCAGCGCGGGCCGTGACGCTGAAGTCGGCGTTGGTCGAATGGAAATAACGGCGATTGCCGTTGGCGGTGGCCTCGGCGGTCGCGGCTTCGGTCGCAGTGTGGAAGCCCGCGCCGATGACTTTCATGGTGCGGCACGTACCCAGCACGCCGTTCAAGGTCTTCGCGCGCGCGTCGAGATCGATGTTCGCGGTAGCGGCAGCATAGCCCCGATGATCTGGATACGTCTGCGGCCCGAGTGTCGGCAGGTACTCGCGATGCACCGGCGACACCCGGGCAATCTGGACGGCTTCCTCCGCGACCTGTTTCAGGGCATCCGCGCCGGCATCGTTGCCGATTGACGTGCCGCGTTTCCGGGCGACCCACACCGTGGTCGTGATCTGCAGATCTTCAGCGCGCCCGCTGGTCGTGATGCGATTGTCGGCAAAACGCGCGTGCGACTGCGCGGTGCTGCGCAGCGAGACGGTCGCGTCCTCGGCGCCGGCCGCTTTCGCATGAGCCAGGACCGTGTCACAGATCTTGAGGGCGTCATCGCGATTCACCATTACGCCGCTCCCGTATTGAGCACGTTGACGCTGCGGAAGCGCGCCGGCGGACAGCCGTGACTGACCGCGTTGGTCTGACCGGGCTCGCCCTTGCCGTCGGCAGATGTGCCCCACAGTTTGTACGTCGATGGACCGCCGAGACCATCGCACGACGCCCAGAAGTCCGGCGTTCGCGATTGGTATGCGGCGTCGCGCACCATCGCACCGAGCTTGCCGTTGGTGATCTCACGAATCACCGCGCCGCCGAACTGGAAGTTGTAGCGCTGATGATCGATCGACGAGACGCCGCGGCCCTCGATGAACAGTCCCTTCTTGATGCCGCTGAACAGGTCGTCGAGGGTGACTTCGGTAGGCGCCGGCTCGAGCGATACGTTGGGCATGCGAGGGAACGGGACGCTCGACCAGTCGTCCGAATGCAGGCAGCCGTGCGACGTCTGCTGCCCGACGAGCGGCGCCAGCTCACGCGTCGTCTGCCAGTCGACGAACATCCCCTCCCGCACGAGGTGCCAGCGATCCGACTTCACACCCTCATCGTCATAGCCCGTGGTGGCAAGGCCGCCGGGCTGGGTCCGATCGCCGACGAGGTTCACGATCTTCGCGCCGAACCGCAGCTTGCCGGCATCGGTCGGCTTCACGAAGCTCGTGCCGGCCATGTTGGCCTCGTAGCCGAGCGATCGATCCAGCTCCGTCGAGTGTCCGACCGATTCGTGAATCGCCAGGAACAGCTGCGAGGGATCGACGACGATGTCGAAGCGGCCGGGGACGACGGGCGTGGCTTTGAGCTTCTCGACGACTTCGTGTGCGGCCTTCTCGGCATCCTGGAACCACGGATAGTCCTCGACATACTCGTAACCGAGGAGCTTGGCGCGATCGACGACCGCACGCGTCTGGAAATCGCCTGATGTGCGATCGGCAGCGGTCGTGGTGAATTGTGGATAGGTGCGCACGAGCCGCTGCGTGATCCGCGAGCCTTCGCTCGAAGCGAAGTACTTCTGCTCATCCACGAACTGGATCTGCGAATTGATGAAGCTGACGCCCGGAACAGCCATCGCCGTCTCGTTGAGCTTCATCAGGAATGCCGTCTTGGTTTCGAGCGGCACGTCGAACGGATCCCGCTTGATCGGATTGTTCCAGGTGGCCACGACCTTATCCGCATTGGCGAGCACGACCTTGCGCGTCTGGAGAATCGCGTTGGCTCTGGCGATGGCGATCGCCTGGTCCGCAACGGCGCGGGCCGATGCGGGATCGACCTTGTTGGTCGCCGCAAAGCCCCACGCGCCGTCGACCAGCACGCGCAGTCCCATGCCGTAGCTCGAGGAACGCGAGACGTTCTGGATCTGCCGTTCGCGCGTCGCGATCGACTCGCGGCGATAGCGGTTGATACGAATGTCGGCATACGATGCGCCGAGCGAAGCGGCGCGGGCGAGTGCCGCGTCGGCCGCCTCGGCGCGGGCCGCGTCTCCGGCGGCGCTCGGCTGGAACGCTTCCGCCCAGTCCGGCACATAAGTCGCGGCGACGAGCGCGCTGCCGGCGGCGATGAATTGTCGTCGTGATAGCGAAAGGATGCGCATTGCGGCGATTATATGGGTGCGCTGTGGCCACACCCGGCTTGCATTCCCCGGCGGCGAGGTGTTAACGTGGCTGCTGTCAGTTAACTGTTTGTAACACAAGGAGATACGAGAATCAGCACGGCGTCGATGCGCAAAGTAGCAGTGCCCGAGGCGGGCATGTCGACCCTGTTCGGGGCCTACGACGACAACCTCCGGCAACTGGAGTCCCTTCTGAACGTTCGCATTCGAACCCAGGGTCACGAACTGCTGGTCGAAGGCGATGCGGGCAGCACCGCCAAAGTCGCGCGACTCGTCGAACAGCTCGGCGGACTGATCGACGAAGGTCATTCGATCTCCGATCGCGACGTGAAGACGGCGGCGCAGCTCGTCGCAGAAGATGCGATGGTCGATCTCCGCGACCACTTCCTGAAAGACGGGCAGATACGCACGGCGGGCAAGCGGCGGATCGCCGCGAAGTCCGCGAACCAGCGCCGTTACCTCGAAGCCATCGACCAATACGACATCGTCTTTGGCGTTGGCCCCGCGGGCACCGGCAAGACCTATCTCGCCATGGCGCAGGCCGTCAGCTACCTGCTCGCGAAGAAGGTCAGCCGGATCGTCCTGGTGCGTCCGGCGGTGGAAGCGGGGGAGAAGCTCGGGTTCCTCCCGGGCGACCTGCAGGAGAAAGTGAATCCCTATCTCCGGCCGCTTTACGACGCGCTTTACGACATGCTCGACGTCGAGAAGGCCGAGAAGTACCTCGAGCGCGGCGCGATCGAAGTGGCGCCGCTCGCCTTCATGCGGGGCCGCACGCTGAACGACGCGTTCGTGATCCTCGACGAAGCGCAGAACACCACCACCGAGCAGATGAAGATGTTCCTGACCCGCCTCGGATTCGGATCGAAAGCCGTCGTCACCGGCGACGTGACGCAGATCGATCTGCCGGGCGGGCGGACGTCAGGTCTCGTGCAGGCAATGGAAGTCGTCGGCAAGATCGAGGGCATCTCGTTCGTCTACTTCGACGAGCGCGACGTCGTGCGGCACAAGCTCGTGCAAGCGATCGTGAAGGCATACGACTCATATGGCAGCGGCCCGTCTACGCGTTAGTGTTGCAAGTCCCGATGGCCTGACAGTCGAAACGCGAGGGCTGGCGCCGTGGCTCTCGCGAATCGCCCCGTCGTCCGCCCGCGGCGATCTCAGTGTCGCCATCGTCTCGGACCGGCGCATGCGTGCGCTCAATCGGCAGTTTCGCGGCAAGGACAAGGTGACCGACGTGCTCTCCTTTCCGGCGGAGACGCGCGGCTTTCTTGGCGACGTTGTCATTGCCGGCGGCGTCGCGACGAAGCAGGCGCGCGCCGCCGGACATCCCGTGCAAACCGAGCTGCGCGTCCTGGCCCTTCACGGTTTGTTACATCTTCTTGGTTACGATCACGAGTCGGACGGTGGCACGATGGCCAGGGCGGAAGCGCGGCTGAGGAAGAAGGCCGGACTCAAGGAAGGATTGATCGAGCGGCAGCGCCCTTCGACTCGCGCGCCCTCGCTCGTGACGAGATGACACCCCTGCTGTTGTTTCTCCTGGGATGTGCCGTGACCTACCTCGGCACCGTCTCAGCGGCGTTCAATGCGCTGATGCGGTTGTCGCTGCGCATTCATGCCGAACGCACGGACCGTGACGACGTGCTGGGACAGTACCTGGAGGATCCGCGCCGCCTCTTCATTCCGGCGCGCGTGCTGATCAGCACGTTGACGATTCTTGCGGCGGCGCTGCTCGCGCGGGTGACCGGCGTCGACAGCAAGGGCTTTCCGGTGCTCGCGTTTTCGATCCTTGGCGTGGTCCTCGCGTGCGAACACCTCATTCCGCTGCTCATCGTCCGTCAAGATCCCGAGCGGGTGCTCGATGTGCTGTTGCCGTCGTTCGACGCGATCACCCGGGTGTTGAGACCCCTGACATACGGATTACTGAGGCTCGGCACCAGCAGCCGCCGGCGCAACATGTCCGGCGTGCGCACCGATGCCCACGTGCAGGCGCCGCCGCCGGTCGAGGTCACGGTCGCCGTGCAGGCCGGCGATGCCGTGTCGGAAGCCGTGATGCAGGAGGGGCAGGCGCGCGAGCTGCTTCGCAACCTCGCCGACTTCCGCGAAACGATGGTGCGCGAGGTGATGACGCCGCGCCCGGACATCATTGCGATCGACAACGCGGCCACGATCGAACAGCTGCATACGCTCTTTCGCGAGCAACAGTATTCGCGAATCCCGGTGTTCAAGGAAACCCTCGATAACGTACAGGGGTTTGTCTTCATCAAGGACCTGATCCAACGCGGCCCGAGCCTCAACATGCAGGGCCCGATCAGCCCGTTGATCCGGCCGGCGCATTTCGTGCCGGAGACCAAGCGTGTTCCCGACCTGCTGAAGGAATTCCAGCGCAAGCGCATTCAAAGCGCGATCGTCGTCGATGAGTACGGCGGTACGGCTGGGCTCGTGACCGTCGAAGATTTCATTGAGGAGATCGTCGGTGAAATTCGCGACGAGTACGACGTCGAGGTCGAGCGCATTGTTGATGAAGGCCGCGGGAAGTTCCTGTTCAGCGGCAGCGTGCATGTCGAGGAGATGGCCAACCTGATGAAGGTGGAGGTCGAGGGCCACGGGTTTGAGACGGTCGGCGGCTACCTGCTGTCGCGACTCGGCCGCGTGCCGGCGGTCGGCGAGCACCTCGAGGTCGATGGCTTGGACGTCGAGATCGTCGAGACCGAACAGCGCCGCATCACGCGCGTGCGCATGAGCCGGCTTCAGCCGGTGGCGCCTGGTGGCGGGTCTGAGGGGAAATGAAGTCGGGCCTCGTGGCGCTCGTCGGCCGGCCCAACGCCGGTAAATCGACGCTGCTCAATCACCTGGTCGGCCAGAAGCTCGCGATCGTTTCCGACAAGCCGCAAACCACCCGCAACCGCATCGTCGGGGTCAAACAGGTCAAGGCAGGCCAACAGGCCAACGCGCCATCAAGTGTTCAGGCTGACAAGACCTCAGGACCTCAAGACCTCAAGACCACGATCGGTCAGATCGTCTTTCTCGACACTCCCGGGATCCATAAACCCCTCCACCGATTGAACGTGCGCATGGTCGATGCGGCGATCGATACCTTCAGCGAGGTGGACCTGATTGCCGTCGTCATCGATGCCAGCGAAGAGAGCGGCGGCGGCGACCGCTTCCTCCTGGATCTGGTGGCCCGATCGAAGACACCACGAATTCTCGTGCTGAACAAAGTCGATCTGATTCAGAAGCAAAACCTATTGCCGCGCCTCGTCGAATTCGAACAGGAAGGGTTCGCGGATCTGGTTCCGATCTCCGCGAAGACAGGGGAGAACATCGATCGGCTGGAGCAGGTGCTGCTCTCGCACCTGCCAGATGGCGATCCACTATACCCGGACGACTACCTCACCGATCAGCCCGAGCGCTTCTTCGTCGCGGAGCTCGTTCGAGAGCAGGTCCTGCAGCAAACGCGTGACGAGCTGCCGTTTTCAACCGCGGTCGTGGTCGACAAGTTCGAGGAGCAGGACGCCAAGGGCCTGATGCGGTTCTACTGCACGATCCTCGTCGAACGCGAGACCCAGAAGCCGATCCTCGTCGGCAGGGCCGGTTCGATGATCAAGTCGATCGGGACGGCCGCACGCAAGGAGCTCGAGAAGTTTTTCGATGCCCGCGTGTTTCTCGATCTTCACGTCAAGGTCCGCGAGGGTTGGCGCGAGGACGAACGGATGCTCGACTCGCTCGGTCTCCCTTCCAAAAAACGAAAGTAGGTCCGCCTGAAGGCGGACCCTCACAAAAGACTGCCAGCAGATCGCAGTTTTCACTGTGGTGTCCGGCTTTAGCCGGACTAAACTTGCACGGATCGCCATGGCTCCGCAGCGCAGAATTGACGTCGTACTCGACTCGGTCAAGCGGCTCCTCCGCATTGGCGCGACCGCCAATCTGCTGAACCTGCTTCAAAAGCAGCATCCGGCGGACCTCGCGCAAGTGTTCGGCTCGCTTCTCGATACCGAGCGTCAGGCGGTGTTTTCGATCCTGGTCGAGCGCAGCGCCCGGCTGGCCATGGAAACCGTCAGCGAAATGGGCCCCGAAGCGGGCGCCAAGCTGCTGACCGGCCGGTCCGCGGAAGAAATTGCGAAGTTACTGCAGGAAATTCCATCAGACGATGGCGCGGCGTTAATCGATTACCTGCCGGAAGAGCTGTCAACCGAAGTCCTGGAGTTGATGCGCCGGCGCGAGTCGGGCCAGGTGGAAAGCCTGCTCGAGTACGGCGAGCAGACCGCGGGCCGCATCATGAACCCGCAGGTCTTCGCGCTCAGCGAGGACTTGACGGTTGGCGAGGCCATCACGGCGCTGCAGAGCTCGCGTGACGTCGAGATGGTGTTTTACCTCTACGTCGTTGATGGGCGGCGCCACCTGGTGGGCGTGACCTCGCTGCGCCGCCTGCTGCTGGTCTCACCAGAGTCACCGCTGAAGCGCATCATGACGCCGGAGGTGACGAGCGTTCGCGTCGACACCGACCAGGAAGAGGTGGCGCGGCAGGTCGCCTCGTATAACCTGCTTGCCGTACCGGTCGTCGACGAAGAAAACAAACTCGTCGGCATCGTCACCGTGGATGACGTGATCGACGTCATCAAGGATGAAGCGACGGAAGACCTGTTGCGACTGGCCGGTGTGTCCGGCGACGAGCGCATCGCGACGCCGGCGTGGGAGGCGATCAAGAAACGCCTGCCCTGGCTTGCGGTCAACCTCGGGACTGCGTTCCTGGCCGCCTCGGTCGTGGCTCTGTTCGAAGGCACGATTCAGCAGGTCACGGCGCTGGCGGTGTTCATGCCGATCGTCGCGGGAATGGGCGGCAACGCCGCTACACAGACCCTGACGGTCATCGTGCGCGGCCTCGCGCTGGGCGAGCTGTCGTGGGAAACCGCCCGAAAGGCGCTCACGAAGGAAGCGGCCATCGGGCTGGCAAATGGCTTCGCGCTTGGCCTCATTGCGGCCGGCATTGCGTGGGCGACGAAGGCCGACCCGATGCTGGGGCTGCTGCTCGGCATGGCGATGGTGGTCAACATGTTCGTGGCGGCGACGGCCGGCACGCTGGTGCCGCTCGGCCTCAAGGCGATGAAGATCGATCCGGCGCTCGCCTCGTCGGTTTTCATCACGACCTTCACCGATGTCGTGGGGTTTGCGTCGTTCCTCGGGCTGGCGACGATATTCCTGCGCTTCCTGGTCAAAGTACAATAGGCGGCTACGGCATGCCGCTCTACACGGCCGAAGCCCTCGTCCTTCGCACTTACAAGCTGGGCGAAGCGGATCGCATCGTGGTCTTCCTGACACGAGATCGCGGCAAGAAGCGGGGCGTTGCACCCAATGCGAGAAAGTCGCGCAAACGGTTTGGCGCCGCACTCGAACCG
>Ga0157380_10000594_pt1 | contig 22281 bp, 18 predicted proteins | sample S35metaG_FD_119757 | JGI IMG/M metagenome (GOLD analysis project Ga0157380, IMG submission 119757) | Switchgrass rhizosphere microbial communities from Kellogg Biological Station, Michigan, USA - S3-5 metaG | ecosystem: Host-associated > Plants > Roots > Rhizosphere > Soil | place: USA...
CATCGTCCAGGACAAGCCCGCCGGCCTCGCCCACGCGGTGCTGACCGCGGCCGACTTCATCGGCGACTCGCCCTTCGTCATGTACCTCGGCGACAACCTCCTGCGCGACGGCCTTCGCGGCCTCGTCGCCACCTTCACCGAGGCCGGCCCCGACGCGCTGATCCTGCTCACCCCGGTCGACGACCCGCAGTCCTACGGCGTCGCCGAGCTCGACGGCGACGGCCACATCGTGCGCCTGATCGAGAAGCCGAAAGACCCGCCCTCGAACCTGGCCCTGGTCGGCGTCTACCTCTTCAGCAACCTGATCTTCGACGCCGCCCGCTCCCTGGAGCCCTCCTGGCGCGGCGAGCTGGAGATCACCGAGGCGATCGACAAGCTGATCGACGACGGTTGCACCGTGCGCTCCGAGGTCGTCCGCGGCTGGTGGAAGGACACCGGCCAGCTCGCCGACATGCTCGAGGCCAACCGCCTGGTCCTGGAGGAGCTGGTGACCGAGATCGAGGGCGAGGTCGACGAGGCCTCCAAGGTCGAGGGCCGGGTCGTGATCGGTCCCGGCGCCCGGCTGGAGCGGGCCGTCGTCCGCGGCCCGGCCGTGATCGGTGCCGGCGCCCACATCGAGGACGCCTTCATCGGCCCCTACACCTCGATCGGCGACGACGTCCACGTCCGCCGCTCCGAAGTCGAGAACTCGATCGTCCTCTCCGGCTCCGTGGTCGAGGACCTGGGGACGCGGATGGAGGCGAGCCTGCTCGGCAAGGAAGTGAAGCTGACCCGCAGCGAGGGGATGCCGAAGACCCTGCGGCTGCTGGTCGGCGACAAATCCGAGATCAAACTCATCTAGTGAAGGTGGCGCCGTGAAGTTGCTCGTCACCGGAGCCGCCGGGATGCTGGGCCGCGACGTCCTCCTCGCCGCCGGCAACGCCGGCCACGACGTGATCGGCTACGGCCGCGCCGAGCTCGACGTCACCGACCCCGGGGTGCTCGCCCGCAAGCTCGACCTCGAGCGCCCCGACGTGGTGATCAACTGCGCCGCCTGGACCGACGTCGACGGCGCCGAGGAGGCCGAGGAGGCGGCCTTCGCCGTCAACGGCAGCGGTGCCGGCAACATCGCCGCCGCCGCGGCGGCGATCGAAGCCCGGGTCGTGCACGTCTCCACCGACTACGTCTTCGACGGCACCAAGGGCGCGCCCTACGTGGAGAGCGACCAGGTGGCGCCGCAGTCGGCCTACGGCCGCACCAAGCTGGCCGGCGAGGAGGCCGTCGCCGCCGCCAACAAGCGCCACTTCATCGTCCGCTCGGCCGGTCTCTTCGGCCTCGGCGGCCGCAACTTCGTCGAGACGATGCTGCGTCTGGCGGAGGTGCAGAACGAGGTGCTCGTGGTCCGCGACCAGGCCACCTCGCCGACCTACACCTGGCACCTCGCCTACGGGATCGTCCGCCTGATCGAGGGGATCGAGTACGGCATCCACCACATGGCTGCGGCGGGACAGTGCTCCTGGTACGAGTTCGCTCGCGAGATCTTCGAGCAGGCCGAGATCGAGTGCAAAGTCCTCTCGAGCACGACCGAGATGCTCGGTCGACCGGCGCCGCGACCCGCCTTCTCGGCGCTGGTCAGCCAGCGCGAGCACGCGATCCGGCTCCCCACCTGGCAGGACGGCCTGGCAGGCTATTTGGCCCAACGACAAGCGGAGGCAGCAAGCGAATGAGACTTCTGGTCACCGGGGCCGCCGGCTTCATCGGCTCCACCTATGTGCGGCTGGTCGGCGACGAGCACGACGTCGTCGTCCTCGACAAGCTCACCTACGCCGGGCGGCGCGAGAACCTGCCCGCGGGGACGGAGCTGATCGAGGGAGCGATCGAGGACCCGGCGATCGTCCGCGAGGCGATGCAGGGCGCCGACGCGGTCGTCAACTTCGCCGCCGAGTCCCACGTCGACCGCTCGATCGACGACCAGGACGCCTTCGCCCGCACCCACGTGATCGGCACCGGCACCCTGCTCGACGCCGCCCGCGAGCTGGGGGTCGAGCGCTACCTGCAGGTCTCCACCGACGAGGTCTACGGCTCGATCGACTCCGGCGCTTTCACCGAGACCTCGCCGCTCGATCCCTCCTCGCCCTACTCGGCGACCAAGGCCGCCGGCGACCTGCTCGTCTCCGCTCATTTCCACACCTACGGGATCGACGCCTCGATCGTCCGCGGCTCCAACAACTACGGCCCGCGCCAGTACCCGGAGAAGCTGATCCCGTTGATGGTCCTGAACGCCGTCCACGGCGACTCGCTGCCGGTCTACGGCGACGGCAGGCAGATCCGCAACTGGCTCTTCGTCGAGGACTTCTGCAGCGGCATCCACACGGTGCTGACCAAGGGGGTGGCCGGCGAGGCCTACAACGTCGGCGGCCCCGACGAGTGCGAGAACATCGAGGTCGTCAAGCGGGTGATCGAGCTGACCGGCGGCGACGAGTCGCTGATCGAGTACGTCAAGGACCGCCCCGGCCACGACCGTCGCTACTCGCTCTCCTCGGAGAAGTTGAAGCGCGAGCTCGGCTGGGAGGCCCAGGTCCACTTCGCCGAGGGCCTCGAGCGGACCGTCGACTGGTACCGCGAGAACGAGGACTGGTGGGGCCCGATCCGCTCCGGCGAGTACCGCGAGTACTACGAGAAGCAGTACGGGAAGGCTCTGGGTTAGTGGCCGAGCGACTGGAGACGAAGCTCGACGGCGTCGTCCTGATCGAGCCGCAGGTCTTCGGCGACGATCGCGGCTTCTTCGTCGAGACCTTCAGCCGCGAGGCCTGGCGCGAGCTGGGCGTCGACGCCGACTTCGTCCAGCACAACCACTCGCGCTCCGCCAAGGGGACGCTGCGGGGGATCCACTTCCAGACCGAGCCGGGGCAGGCGAAGCTGGTCCGCTGCGTGCGCGGCGAAGTCCTCGACGTCGCCGTCGACCTGCGCCGCGGCTCGCCCACCTATGGCCAGTGGGAGGGCCACGTGCTGAGCGATTCCAACCACCATCAGCTCTACGTCCCGGTCGGCTGCGGCCACGGCTTCGCCGTCCTCTCCGACGTCTCTGACGTCGCCTACCAGGTCTCCAGCTACTACGACCCGGCGACCGAGTCCGGGATCGCCTGGGACGACCCCGACGTCGGCGTCGACTGGCGGGTCTCCGAGCCGCTCCTCTCCGATCGCGACAAGACCGCGCCGAAGCTGGCCGAGATCGCCGGCGAGCTCCCCTGGTGAGCTGAGGTGAACAGGGCCAGGATCACGCTGGCGGCGATGACGCTGTCGAGCTCGATGATCCTGGTCGATCAGACCGCCGTGCCGCTGGCCAGCCCCGACGCGATCCAGGAGCTCGGCGGCGGCGTCTCCGAAGGGCAGTGGCTGATGACGGCCAACATCCTGCCGCTGGCGGCGCTGATGGTCTTCGGCGGCCGCCTCGGCGACCTCTTCGGGCTGCGCCGCGTCTTCCTCTGGGGTGCGGTCACCTTCGCCGTCGCGACGACCCTGATGGGGGCGGCCCAGGACATGCCCTGGGCGATCGCGGCGCGGGCGCTGCAGGGGACCGGGGCGGCGCTGATGATGCCGACCGCGCTGGCGATCGTCAGCGCCGTCTTCCCGGAAGAGAGCAAGGGCTCGGCGCTGGGGATCCTGGCCGGCGCCTCGGCCTTCTTCGCGGCGCTCGGACCGGTGCTGGGCGGTGCCCTCACCTCGATCGACTGGCGCCTCGTCTTCCTCGTAAACGTGCCGCTGGCGCTGCTGGCGATCTTCCTCACCCTGCGCGCCACCCCGCGTCTGGAGCCCGACCCCGACGCCCCGCGCGACCTCGACCTGCCCGGCGTCGCCACCTTCGCGGCCGCGATCGGGGCGCTCGTCTTCGGGCTCAGCCAGGGGGCGACCGAAGGCTGGGGAGAACCGGTGACCGTGATCCCGATCGCGCTCGGCATCGCCCTCGTCCCGGTCTTCGTCTTCCTCGAGCGCCGCGCCGCCCACCCGATGATCGAGTTCCGCCTCTTCCGCCACGAGAACTTCCTCGCCTCCAACCTGAGCCAGTTCCTCGCCGGGATGATCGAGCTCGGGCTCGGCTTCCTCACCCCCTTCTTCCTCCTGCTGGTGGTCGGGGTATCGCCGGCGGCGGCGGGCGTGGCGCTGATCCCGGCGACGATTCCGATCATCCTCGCCGGCCCCCTGGCCGGTCGCGCCTTCGACCGCTTCGGCGGCCGCTGGCCCCTGTTCGTCGGCTACCTCTGCCTCGCGGCCTCCGGGGTGGTGCTGGCGCTGAGCGTCTCCGAGGAGAGCGCGACTGCCCTGATCCCGGGACTGCTTCTCCAGGGCCTCGGGCTGGGGATCGTGCTGACCGTCAACGACCCGACCGGGCTGACCGCCGTGCCGCCCGAGGACAGCGGCGAGGCGGCGGGGATGATCAACACCTCCGAGCAGCTCGGCGGCGCCCTCGGGATCGCGATCCTCACCGCGGTCGAGCTCGGGATCAACTTCCGCGTCTTCGACGAAAAGCTCGCCGAGCAGGGGATCCACCCGAACCAGGGGCAGCTGGACGAAGGCCGCGACCTGATCATCCAGGCGGAGCAGTCCGGCCTCCACCACGTCGAAGGCGGCAAGCTGCTGGAACTGATCACCCCCGACGTGACCGCCTCCCACGTCGCCGCCTTCCAGGTCACCTTCGCCGCCTCGGCCGGGATCGCCCTGCTCGGCGCGATCGTCTGTCTGGTCCTCGTCCGCAAGAGCGATCGCACCGTCGACGGCCCGATCTTCGGCCGCCGCTCGCGCTGGATCTTCGCCTCCCAGGGCCGCTCGTCGGCGATCACCCGCCGCCCGCCAATTTCCCAATAACGACTGGGAGCGGACCGCGATTCTGGGTAATTAGCCCTGCTCTGCGGCGGATTCTCGGCCCCGAGACGCTCCGGGCGCAGTACCTTCCGCGCCGTGAAAGCCGCCACCGAATCCAGTCGTCGGCCCCTCTTGGGGACCCTCTTCGCCCTGCTGTTGATCGCCGGCGCGGCGATCCCCGCATCCGCCTCGGCCACCCTGCACGACGACTTCGCCGACTCGGCCGCGGACGTCAGCTTCACCGGCAAGGAATGGGGCGAAGTCTTCCCGGCGAACCTCGGCTCCGCCGGCAAAGAGACCGGTGAGCCCAGCCATGCCGGATTCGCCGGCGGTCACTCCGTCTGGGCCAGCTGGCGGATCTTCGACGACGTCACCGTCCAGGCGAAAGCCTGCGGGGCGAAAGGCGCCGACCTGCTGATCGCGGTCTACGCCGGCAACGCGCTCAACGCCCTGAGCGAACTCGCCTCGGACAGCGAAGAGAACGAAGCCGGGTGCGTCACCGCCGACTTCGAAGCCGAAGCCGAAGCCGTCTACCGGATCGCGGTCGACGCGAAATCGAGCGCCGGCACCTCGCCGATGACCTTCCGGATCGCCAATTACGCGCCCAACGACGACTTCGCCGACGCCCTCGTGCTGAGCGAACTGCCGACCACGGAGAAGGTGGACACCCGGCTCGCCACCAGCGAGCCGGGCGAGCCGGTTGCCGCCGGGTCGGGCAACTCGGTCTGGTACCGCTGGACGCCGGACGAGAACGGCGTCGCCCGCGTCTACAACTGCGACTTCTGGCCGAGCGCCGACTACACCGTCTTCACCGGCAGCGCGCTGGGCGAACTGAGCCAGGTCGCGACCGGGGAGGGCGGCAGCAATACCTGCGCAAACGGCGAAGGGGCGGAATTCGAAGCCGACGAAGGAACCACCTACTCGATTCGGGTCGAAGGCTTCGCCGGCAAAGGCCACGAGCTGCAGACCTGGTTCGGCTGGACCCCCGAAGCCCCCGCTCGCGAAGAAGCGCCCTCGCTCCTGACCCCGGAGGCGGGCTCGACGCCGTCGACCTCCGTCGCGCCGGCGCTGGCCGGGGCCTCGACCGTGGCGGCGTCCAAGCCGCAGCGCAGGAAGCCGAAGTGCGCGAAGCACAAGAAGGGCAAGAAGGCGAAAGCCTCTAAGCGCCGCCGCGCCTGCAAGCGGTGATCGCCAGGCTGACCCCGAGCTTCGCCCCGATCCCGGCGTAGACCGCCGCGTTCAGCAGCGGGTTGCTCCCCGCCGCGTCGAAGCGGCGGTAGAAGCGGCCCATGCCGCGGTGGAAGGCGATCTCCTGTTTGGGGGCGCGGCGCGAGGCGCTGGAGCCGCCCTTGACGTGGAGGGCGGTGCCGGCGGGCTCGTAGAAGACCTTCCAGCCGGCGTCCCAGAAGCGGCGGCACCAGTCGAGGTCCTCCATGTAGAGCCAGTAGCCCTCGTCGAGCAGGCCGACCTCGCGCACCGCCTCCGCCCGGCAGAGCATGAAGGCGCCGTTGACGGCGTCGACCTCGCCCGGCTCGTCGTCGCCGAGGTGGGTGGCGCGGTACTGGCTCAGGGAGCCGCCGGCATTCTCGCCGCGGCCGATCCCGGTGAAGTGGGCGAGGGCGCTGAGCGGGGTCGGGAAGGAGCGCTTGCAGGCGTGGTCGAGCTCACCGCTCTCGGTCACCAGCTTCACCCCCACCATCCCGACCTCGGGATCTGAGTCCAGCCGCGTCAGACCCGCGTCGAGCGTCCCCGCGTAGACCTCGGTGTCGGGGTTGAGCAGCAGCACCGCGTCGGCCTCGTCCTCGCGCAGGACGACGTTGTTGGCGGCCGAGAAACCGATGTTCGCCTCGCGCCGCAGCCGCACCCGGGGGAACTCGCGCGCGACCATGTCCGGCGTCCCGTCGGGGCTGCCGCTGTCGACGACCGTGACCCGCATCTCGCCGCCGGAGATCGGGTGCTCGGCGAGCGAGCGCAGGCAGCGCCGCAGCAGCGCTTCGGCGCCATGGCTGACGATCACGACCTCGAGCTCGGGCATGCGCGGGAAGCTAGTAGGCGCCTTCGCCGCGGACCATCGCCCGGGGAGTCCGCAAGAGGATCTCCAGGTCGGTCAGCAGCGAGAGGTTGTCGAGGTAGTCGCGCTCCATCGCCAGCCGCTCCTCGAAGGTGAGGTCGCTGCGTCCGTAGACCTGCATCGGCCCGGTCATCCCCGGCTTGATCGCCAGACGGGCGCGCTGGCGCTCGTCGTAGAGGGCGACGACGCTCTCCTCCTCGGGCCGCGGCCCGACCAGCGACATCTGTCCGCGCAGGACGTTGAAGAGCTGCGGCAGCTCGTCGACGCTGGTCCGCCGCAGCCAGCGCCCGCTGCGGGTGATGCGGGGGTCGTCGTGGATCTTGAAGGCCGGCTGATCGAGGTTCTCGATGTCGACCAGCTCCGGCAGCCGCTGCTCGGCGTCGTTGACCATCGTCCGGAACTTGACCATCCTGAACGGGGCGCCGTCCTTGCCGGCGCGGCGCTGGCGGAAGCGGACCGGCCGCCCGTCGTCGAGCAGGATCCAGATCGCGATCCCGATCAGCAGCGGCGAGAGCAGGACCAGCAGCAGGGCCGAGACGGCGATGTCCATCGCCCGCTTCATCGCGATCGTCGAGCGCGGCGGATCGCTGAAGCGGAAGTCGAGAACCGGCAGCTCGGCGAGGCGGTTGAGCTCGATCCCCGGGCCGAGAAGGCCGTAGTGCTGGGGCAGGAAGGTCAGCGCCAGCCCCTCGGCCTTGCACTCCTGAATCAGGTGCTCGGCGTCGACCTCGCCGATCTCCAGTTCGGTGACGACGACCCGCTCGATCATCAGCTCCCGGGCGACCCGCGAGATCTCGGCGGGCGAGCCGAGGCGGGGCAGCTCGGTGGCGGTCTCCTCGCTCTGGCTGGAGAGGTAGCCGACCAGCTCGAGGCGGGTCTCCGGGTGGGTGGAGACGCGGCGGGCGACCATGTCGACGGCCTTCGGCCGGCCGATCGCCAGGCCCAGCGCCTGCGGGGTGAGGAGGTGGAAGAGGAAGCGGAGGACGCCGCGGGCGACGAAGCTGGCGAGCAGGACGCCGATGCCGACTCCGATCGCGCTGGCGGGGGAGAGGGGGCCGGCGGGGCTCAGGGCCAGCAGCCCGTCGAGCACGAGGGTGCCGAGCACGCTGGCCGAGACCAGCGAGGGCAGCTCGTCGAGCGTGCTGTGGCGGATCCGGCGGTGGTCGTTGTCGTAGAGGCCGTGGAGCTTGACGACCAGCACCCAGGAGGGGCTGAAGAGGACCGCCCAGAAGAAGGTCCCGGTGTCGGTGCTGGAGGTCGCCGCGGTGACGACGCAGAGCGAGGCCAGCATCGCCCCCCAGTCGCCGAGCGCAAGCAGCCGCCGCAGCAGCGCCCCGCGCCGGCGCGACTCGATCGCGCCGGGGCCCTCGGGCTGCCCCGGGGTGCGCCGCGGCGCCGGCTTGCTCGCCGGCGGGGTCTCGTGCTCGGTGTCCGGCACGCGGCTCATCCGCAGCCCTCGAATCCTTCGTGCAGGCAGGCTTCTTCGGGATTCAGCCGCCGCGCTTCGGCGAGGTCTGCCCGGCCCGCCGCGGCGTCGCCGCCCTCGCGCTCGACCCGCGCCCGCAGGTAGTAGAGCTGCCAGTTGCCTTCTTCGCGGTCGATCGCCTGGGTGAGGCGCTCGGAGGCGGTCGCGTAGTCGCCCTGCGACTCCGCCAGCAGCCCCAGCTGGACGTAGGGGGTGGCCGCCCAGGGCTCGATCGAGCGAGCGGTGTCGGCGTGGTCGAGCGCCGATTCGATCTGGCCGTCGGCGGCGGCCGCGTTGCTGGCGTCGATCTCACGGTCGACCAGCAACGGGCCGATCAGCGCCAGGGCGGTTATCCAGGCCACCGCCAGGCCGGCGACCGCGAGCCCGAAGCGCCGCCGCTCGCCCTGTCCGTTCGCCTCGGCCGCGGCGCGGGCGAGCTGGCCGCAGCGGGCCGCGACCAGGGCGCCCGCGGCGAGGAAGAAGATCGCGCCCGCCGCGGCGATCTCCCAGAACCAGTCGATCCCGGCGCCGACCGCGAAGGCGACGCAGGCGGCCAACAGCACCGCGTACAGCTCCTGCCGGGGACCGCTGGCGGCCCGCCAGGCCGCGAACCCGGTCCACAGCACCGTCCCCATCAGCCCGATCACCAGCAGGCCGCCGATCAGGCCGAGCTCGGCGAAGGCCTCGAGGTAGAGCGAGTGGGCGTCCAGCAGCTTCAGTTCGATCTCCCGCAGCTCGTCCCAGGAGAAGCGGTAGGTGCCCGCCCCGTGCCCGGCCACCGGGTCTTCGCCGAAGGCGTCCAGCGCCACCCGCCACATTTCGCTGCGGCCGGTCCCGGAGAGATCGTTGAAGTGGCTCTCGGGGTAGGGGCTGAACTGCACGTCGGGGCTGGAGAACTGGTCCCAGGCGCGCCCGCCGACCGCGACCGCGGCTCCGATCGCCAGCACCGCCAGCATCGCCGCCACTGTCTTCAGCACCCGCGGGTTGCGGGACACCGCCAGGGCCCGTCCCGTCATCTCGCTCTCGCTGCGCTCGAGCCGGCGCAGGAGCCAGTACAGCCCCGCAGCCAGGAGGCAGCCGCCAAGCAGGATCAGCAGCACCGTCAGTCCCTCGTCGACGGCCGCCTGGCCGGCGATGTTGTCGGCCAGCGCCCGCCGGTTCTGCGTCACCAGCACCGCCGGCATCGCGCCGATCGCGCCGATCGCCAGGGTCGCCAGCAGCCAGAGCCGGTCGTGGGAGAGGGCGATCAGGCAGGCGCAGGCGACCAGCAGGGCCAGCAGGCCGCCGCGCGAGTAGGTGAGGTAGAGCGCCAGCAGCAGCGCCGGCAGCGCCGCCACCGCAAACCAGCGCATGGTCGCGTTCAGCGCCCGCCTGCTCATCCACAGCGCCATCGCCGCCCCTACCCCGAAGGCGAAGCCGTTCGCGTTCCAGTAGCCGAGCGGGAAACCGAGGCGGGCGTTGCCGCCCGGATCGGGCCCAAACCAGGTCAGATCGGGCAAAAGCCGGGTCGAGAGCGCGACCAAGGCGATCAGGATCAACGAAATTCCGATGCCCTCAGCGAAACGTTGCCGCCTCTGGTCGGTTTGGGCGATGAGGAATGCGGCAAGGAAAAAGCCGAGATAGACCAGAACTCGGTCAGCTTCGGTGACGCTCAGCTCAATCGACCCAGACCAGAGAGAAGAGAATGCTGAAAAAAGCGCCAGTCCAGCGATCAATCCCGCGGTCCAGTAAAAGGGTCGGCCGAGCGTCGCCCGTCCGGCGGCACCCAGCGCCAGCAGCAGCACCACGATCAGCCAGACCGCGAGACCGGCGATGTGACGCTGGCTCAGCAGGAAGCCGCCGCCGGCCAGCGCCAGGCCCAGGATCAGGGCGACCGGACTTATCAACGCCGCTGATTCCTCTAATCTTGCGCGCCATGCCTCGGACCCGCCGCCCCCGCGCCCGTAGCTCGGCCCGACCTGCTTTCTCGCTTCTGTCAGTGCTTGCTGTGCTGGCAATTGCTTGCTTTCCGGGTCTGGCTCAAGCTGAAGAAAACAGCGGAATCCAGTACGAAACCGACGTACCGGCCGTGCCCAACAACCAGGGTTCCAATATTCCGTCGAAACACAAGTCCGGCGGTACCGATGCCCCGTCGGAATCAGAATCAGAAGCTTCGAAGTCGGATTCACCGGGCGCTGCTGTGCCCGGCGGTGGCGACGATTCCGGCCAGGGCGGTGGCACCCCGAGCGGCCAGAGTAACCAAGCTGGGGGCGGCGACGGCCAGAAGGCCAAGAGTGGCTCCCAGGATTCAGCCGGCAGCATCAACGCCGCGCAGCCGCTCGACGTGGAACCGGCGGCCGCAACCGACGACGGTGGCTCCTCGCCGCTGGTCCCGATCCTGATCGCGATTGCGGTCCTCGCGGCGATCTCGATCGGCTACTTCTTCTACCGCCAGCGCCGTCAGGGCCCCGGCTCCCCCGTCTCCTCGCCGAAGGCGGGCTGACCGATGGCGAAAGCGACGAGGTACACGAAGAAATCCGTGCGCGTCTGGACCGCCCTCGCGGCGGTCGCCATGAGCCTGGCGATCTTCGCCTCGGCCGCGCAGGCGCTGCCGGCCGGCTTCTGGGGCGTCGTCCCGCAGAGCAACCTCGGTGCCGACCAGTACCAGCGACTCGGGACGGGTGGCGCCGAAAGCGTCCGCATCCCGGTCGGCTGGGGATCGGTCCAGCCGGTCCGCAACGGTGCCTTCGACTGGAGCAGCTTCGACAGTCAGGTCGAAACGGCGTCGAAAGCCGGGATCAAGGTCCTTCCCTTCCTCTCCGGGGCGCCGGTCTGGGCCGTCCCGTCCAAGAAGGTGCCGGGCGCCGGCGGTCTCGAAGCCCCCGCGCACCTGCCGGTCAGCGGGGCCGGCCGGACCGGCTGGGTCGCCTTCGTGACCGCCGCCGTCGCCCGCTACGGGCCGAATGGCAGCTTCTGGTCCGAGCATCCCGGCGTCCCGAAACGGCCGATCCGGGTCTGGCAGATCTGGAACGAGCCGAACTTCAAGTACTTCATCGCCAAGCCCAACCCGACCGAGTACGGGAAGCTGGTGAAGATCTCCTACACGGCGCTGAAGGCTGCCGATCCGGGAGCCCAGGTCGTCCTCGCCGGTCTCTTCTCCCGGCCGAAGGGCGCCCGCAACGCCGCCGGCAAGCACAAAAGCCTCAACTGGTACGCGAGCGACTTCCTCGACCAGATGTACGAGACGACGCCCGGGTTGAAGACCAGGTACAGCGGCGCCGCCCTGCACCCGTACACGATCAACGCCAGCGAACTGCCGGAAGTGACCGAAGAATTCCGCAACGTCCTGGCCGAGAACAAAGACGCCGGCAAGAGCCTCTGGGTCACCGAGCTCGGCTGGAGCGCCGGTCCGAAGAGCGCCAGCAACCTCTTCGCCAAGGGCGAAGCCGGCCAGGCGCGCGAACTGAAGACCTCCCTCACCCTGCTGCGCAACAAGCAGGTCAAATGGAAGCTGAAGAGCGTCTTCTGGTTCTCGGTCGACGACGCCCCCGGCGCCTGCAACTTCTGCAGCCACTCGGGCCTCTTCGCCCCCGGCTTCACGCCCAGGAAGTCCTGGTTCGAATACGTGAAGCTCACCGGCGGAACCCCGTAGGCACTTCAACTGCGATTGATGAGTTAAGCCGCCTATAGCGCGGTTAACTCATCAATCGTCGGTTTCGCCGACCTCTTCACCTGCGTAAGATCGGTCGGTTGGCTTCCAAGGCGAAGACGAGTAAGAGATCCGATCCACTGGCGCCGTTCAGCGCGCCGGTGCGGCGTTGGTTCGAGGCCTCCTTCGAGGGGCCGACGCCTGCCCAGACCGGGGGCTGGGAGGCGATCTCCAGCGGCGACCACGCGCTGATCTGCGCCCCGACCGGGTCGGGTAAGACGCTCGCCAGCTTCCTCTGGGGAATCGACAAGCTGGCCCGGTCCGATTCGCTGGGAACCGGGGTCAAGCTGGTCTACATCTCGCCGCTGAAAGCGCTCTCCTACGACATCGAGCGCAACCTGCGGGCGCCGCTGCGCGGGATCGGCGCCGAGATCGCCGTCGGCCTCCGCACCGGCGACACCTCGCAGAAAGAACGGCGGGCGATGGCCAAAACCCCGCCCGACATCCTCATCACCACCCCCGAGTCGCTCTACCTGATGCTCTCCTCCAGCGTGCGCGAGATCCTCACCGGGGTCGAGGCGGTGATCGTCGACGAGATCCACGCCGTCGCCCAGACCAAGCGGGGGTCGCACCTGGCCCTGACCTTGGAGCGGTTGGATCGATGGGTTCGGGACCACGGCGATGGGGCGGCGGGTCCTGTCTCCGATTCCGGGCTCTCCCTACCGGGAGGGTCCTCGGAATCGTCGCCACCCGCCGCAGATGCGTCTGATTCCGGGATTCAGCGGATCGGTCTCTCGGCCACCCAGAGGCCGTTGGAGCGCATTGGACAGTTCTTGGTGGGGTCCAAGAGGAACTGCCGGATCGTCGATGCGGGGCAGAAGAAGGCTCTGGACTTGGAGATCGTGGTTCCGGTCGAGGACATGGCCGATCCCGGCGCCCCGGCCTACCCGAGCGAGGACGGGCCGCCGCCGACCGAAATCGAGCCCTCAGCTCATGTCAGGTCGATCTGGCCGGCCATCTATCCCCGCCTGCTCGAGCTGGTCCAGGAACACACCAGCACGATGATCTTCGTCAACAACCGGCGAGCTGCCGAGCGCCTGGCCAAGAGGTTGAACGAGCTAGCGAACGGCGAAGGCGAAAGCGAGCTACCGGCGACCGAGCAACTCGGCAATTCGTCCCTGCCGGGGGGTGGCGCCGATTTGGGGGACCATCCCGACAGGGATGGTGGTTCCAAATCGGGGTCAGGACCCGCCGGCCCAGAAACCTACGTCGAGATAGCCCGAGCCCACCATGGCTCGCTCTCTCACGAGGAGCGCACCGTGGTCGAGGAGATGCTCAAGTCCGGCGAGCTCCCCTGTCTCGTCGCCACCTCTTCGCTGGAGCTCGGCATCGACATGGGCGCCGTCGACCTCGTGATCCAGGTCGAGTCGCCGAAGTCGGTGACCCGCGGCCTGCAGCGGATCGGCCGCGCCGGCCACCGCATGGGCGAAGTCTCCAAAGGCCGGATCTTCCCCAAATACCGCGGCGACCTGCTCGAGTGCGCGGTCGTCGCCCGCCGCATGCGCGAGGCCGAGATCGAGGAGACGACGATCCCGCAGAACCCGCTCGACGTCCTCGCCCAGCACCTGGTCTCGATGGCGGCGCTGGACGAGTGGGAGGTGGACGAGGTCGAGCGGGTCGTCACCGCCACCCAGTCCTTTCACGACCTCTCCCGGGAACAGCTGGAGAACGTGCTCGACATGCTCGACGGCCGCTACCCCTCCGACCGCTTCGCCGAGCTCCGCCCGCGAATCGTCTGGGACCGCACCGAAGGCACGATCCACGGCCGCAAAGGCGCCCGCCAGCTGGTCGTCACCAACGCCGGCACGATCCCCGATCGCGGCCTCTACGGCGTCCACCTGCCCGACGGCCGCCGGGTCGGCGAGCTCGACGAGGAGATGGTCTACGAGGCCCGCGCCGGCCAGACCTTCCTGCTCGGCTCCAGCACCTGGCGGATCGAGGAAATCACCCGCGACCGGGTGATCGTCATCCCGGCCCCCGGCGCCCCCGGCGCGGTCCCCTTCTGGAAGGGCGACGGGATCGGCCGTCCCGCCGAGCTGGGACGGGCGATCGGCGCCTTCGCCCGCGAGGCGGTCAACCGCGACCCGGCAGAGCTGGCCAAGGAGTACGACCTCGACGAGCGCGCCGCCAACAATCTCGTCAGCTACCTGCGCGAGCAGCAGCAGGCGACCCGCGTCGTCCCCTCCGACGAGACGATCGTGGTCGAGCGCTTCCGCGACGAGATCGGCGACTGGCGGCTCTGCATCCTCTCCCCCTACGGTGGCCGCGTTCACTCCGCCTGGGGTTTGGCGCTGGCCGCCAAGATCCGCGCCGAGCGCGACCTCGAGGCCGACGCGATCTGGTCAGACGACGGGATCGTCATCCACCTCCCCGACGCCGACGAGCCGCCCTCGGCCGACATGGTCTTGATCGATCCCGACGAAATCGAGGACCTGATCGTCTCCGAGCTCTCCGGCAGCGCCCTGTTCGGCGCCCGCTTCCGCGAGAACGCGTCCCGTTCGCTGCTGATCCCGCGTGCCTATCCCGGCAAACGCACGCCGCTCTGGCAGCAGCGGCTGAAGTCGCAGAGCCTGCTCGAAGTGGCACGGGACTTCCCCCGCTTTCCGGTCATCCTCGAGACCTACCGCGAGTGCCTGCAGGACGTCCTCGACCTGCCGGCCCTCGCCGACCTGCTCGGCAAGCTGCACTCCCGGGCGCTCTCCCTGGTCGAAGTGGAGACCCCGACCGCCTCGCCATTCGCCTCCTCGCTGCTGTTCGACTACGTCGCCACCTACATGTACGAGGGGGACACCCCGAACGCCGAGCGGCGGGCGGCGGCGCTGGCTCTCGACCGCGACCTGCTGCGCGAGCTGCTCGGCCAGGAGGAGCTGCGCGAGCTGATCGACCCCGAGGCGCTGGAAGAAGTCGAGGCCCAGCTCCAGCACCGCACCGAGGCCGGCCGCGCCGGCGACCGCGACGCGCTGCAGCAGTTGCTCCGCAACCTCGGCGACCTGCGGCCGGAGGAGTGCGAGGAGCGGGTCGCCGACGGCTACTCGGCGAAGTCGATGCTGGAGAAACTCGTCGCCGAGCGGCGGGTGGCCAAGGTCCGGATCGCCGGCGAGGAGCGCTACATCGCCGCCGAGGACGCCGGCCTCTACCGCGACGCCCTCGGCGTTCCCGAGCCGCCCGGGCTGCCGGAGACCTTCCTCGAGGAGCACCCCGACGCGATGCGCGCCCTGGTCCGCCGCTACGCCCGCACCCACGGTCCCTTCCCGACCGCCCAGCTCGCCGAGCGCTACGGGGTCGACCCGCTGCCGGGTCTGCGCGAGCTGGAGACCGAAGGGGCGATGGTCCGGGGAGAGCTGCTGCCGGGCGGGACCGAGCGCGAGTGGTGCGACTCCGAAGTCCTGCGCCGGGTTCGCCGCGCCAGCCTCGCCCGCCTGCGCAAGGAGGTCGAGGCCGCCGACACCCGCGAGCTGGCCCGCTTCCTGCCGAGCTGGCAGAACGTCGACGCCTTCCGCCGCACCGGCGCCGGGATCGACCGCCTGCGCGAGGCGCTGGTGCCGCTGCAGGGGGTGGCGCTGACGCCGAAAGTGTGGGAGGGGGACGTGCTGCCGCGCCGCCTCGGCGCCTACTCGCAGAGCTGGCTCGACGAGCTCTGCACCAGCGGCGAGCTGGTCTGGGTCGGCGCCGGCGCCCTCGGCCGCAGCGACGGCCGCGTCGCCCTCTACTTTCGCGAAGACGTCCGCCTCGCCGGCCCGCCGCCGTCCAACGCGAAGCTGGAGTCGCCGGCGGGCGAGGTCCACGACGCGATCCGCGAGCGGCTCGCCGCCGGTCCCTCCTTCTGGCTCGACCTCGCCTTCGACCTCGAACACCCGGCGGAGGACATCCACAACGCGCTCTGGGACCTGGCCTGGAACGGCGAGGTGACCAACGACGCCTTCGCCCCGCTGCGCGCCCCGCGCCTGCGCGCGGTGCCGCCCTCGGAACGCCCCGGCCGCCGCTTCGCCCGCCGCCGCTCGACCACCGGCGCCGCCGTGCAGGGCCGCTGGTCGCTGTCGGCGCCGCTGTTCGCCAACGCGCCGGGACCCGGCGCGAAGCTGCGCGCCACCGCCGAGCTGATGCTGGAGCGCTACGGGATCGTCACCCGCGAGACGGTGCTGGCCGAGGGCATCCCCGGCGGCTTCTCCACCCTCTACGGGGAGCTCGGCAACCTCGAGCTGCTCGGCACCGCCCGCCGCGGCTACTTCGTCGAGGGCCTCGGCGGCGCCCAGTTCGCCCTCCCCGGTGCGGTCGAGCGCCTGCGCTCGCTGCCCGAAGCCGACGGCTCCTACACGGTCCTCGCCGCCACCGACCCCGCCAACCCCTACGGCGCCTCACTGCCCTGGCCGAAGCTCGAGGGCGGCCGCCGCCCCGGCCGCACCCCCGGCGCCCACCTGCTGCTGCGCGACGGCGAGCCCGTCGTCTTCGTCGAGCGCGGCGGTCGCGGCCTGCTGCGCCTGCAGCCGATCCAGGGCGAGGAGCTGGAGACGGCGATGCGCGCCCTGGCCGATGCCGTCGCCGCCGGCCACCTGCCAAAACTGGCGGTCGAGAAACTCGACGGCGAGGCGGTGATCGGCTCCGGCCACGAGGAGACGTTGATCGGCGCCGGCTTCAACCGCGGCCCGAGGAAACTCACCGCCTCGGCCTGATTCGGCTGCCTGACCAGACCATTGACATAATCCGGTCTCGTGTCCGAAGCAGATCAGACCGCGGTCGAGCTGCTGAAGAGCGTCACGCTCTTCGCCGACCTCGAGGAGGGAGAGCTGGAGCGCTTCTCCCACGTCGCCGTCCCGCGCACCTTCCCCGCCGGCACCAGGGTCTTCCACGAGGGCGACGATTCCGACGCCTGCTACATCGTCAAGGAGGGCAGCTTCCGGGTCACCCGCGAACACTCCGACGGGCGGGCGATCACCCTCGCCACCCTCGGCCCGGGTGAGATCTTCGGCGAGCTGGCGATGCTCGACGGCGACCAGCGCTCGGCCAGCGCCGAGGCGTTGAGCGAGGGCGAGCTGCTGGCCCTGCCCGCCAACGACGTCCGCGCCCTGCTCGCCCGCCACCCGGAGATCTCCCTGAAGCTGGTCGCCGGCCTCGTCCGCCGCCTGCGCGCCGCCAACGTCCGCCTCTCGCGCCAGTCGTTCCAGACGGTTCCGAGCCGCGTCGCCGGGATCCTCGCCCAGCTCAGCCGCGAGGCCCAGGACGGCGACGCCGACGCGACCGCAGAGGTGACGATCCAGATGAACCAGACCGACCTCGCCCAGCTCGCCGGCACCTCTCGCGAGTCGGTCAGCCGCTTCCTCGCCGAGCTCGAGCGTGCCGGCGTCGTCCGCTCCGGACGCGGCCGCGTCACCGTTCTCGAGCCGGACAAGCTGCGCAACTACATCTACTGAGTCGCCCCATGGACGCCCCCGATCTCCTCCGGACCCTGGAGATGCCGTACCGCTGGAGAGGCGTCGACGGCACGGTCGAGGTCGAAATGGGGATCGACCGCAACCCGGGGGAATTCGGCTGCGAGGAGGTCGCGCGGGGCTTTCCCTATCTGCGAGCGACGCTCGAGCCCGCTGCCGTCGGCTACGGGGACTGGCTCGGCTGGGTCCAGCTGGTCGACATGAGCGACAGGCGCGGAGGGCTCCGTATCGACAATGGCGAAATCCTCGGGCCGGTCCCCCACCCGTTCTCCTATTACGGCCCCAACGTCACGCTCTTCGACCACCCCCACACCTACCACCGGGATTGGGACTTCCTCGCCCACACCTTCCTCTGCGGTCTCGGCGGCGAGCTGCTCGAATTCCGCCAGGAAGTGCGCGCCCTGCTCGGATTCAGCTGGGAAATCCACAAACGCGGCGACCAGATCGAGGTCGCCGGTCCCACGCCCTTGGGACCCGAGGACTGGGACCGTCAGCACGGCTACCTAAACCGTCGCTACCGGCGCCTCAGGCTGCGGAAATGGCGGTTCGCCCCGGGCTTCTCCGACCGGCCGCTGCCGTGAGCGAGCCCGCCGCCGCTCGCGCCCGCATGGTCGAGCGCCAGCTGCGGCAGCGGAAGATCGGCGACGAGCGGGTGCTGGCGGCGATGGAAGCGGTGCCGCGCGATCGCTTCGTGCCCGAGACGTTACGCAGCCGGGCGTACGCTGACTCCGCACTGCCGATCGGAGAGGAGCAGACGATCTCGCAACCCTGGATAGTCGCCGCGATCTGCCAGGCGCTGCAACTGCGCGGCCCGGAGCGGGTGCTCGAGGTCGGGACCGGCTCGGGCTACTCGACGATGGTGCTGGCACTGCTCGCCGACCACGTGGTCAGCGTCGAGCGGCACCAGGCCCTCGCCGACGGCGCCGCGCGGCTGCTGGAGGTGCTGAACGTCCGCAACGTCGAGCTGATGGTCGGCGACGGCAGCCTCGGGGTCCCGGCGCGGGCGCCCTTCGACGCGATCGCCGTCCACGCCACCGCCCCGGCCCCGCCGCCGGCCCTGGTCGGCCAGCTTGCCGAGGGCGGCCGCCTGGTGATTCCGATCGCCGCCGGCGAGACGGACCTGCTGACCGTCCTCCGCCGTCAGGAAGGAGAGATCGCGACGGAGACGATCGGTCCCTGCCGCTTCGTGCCGCTGATCGGCGAGGAGGGGTTCGGCGAGTAGGGCGGGTGGCCCGGCTCAGCAGTTGCTGGCCGGGTCGTTGCCGTCCTTGACGACCTCGTCGGAGCCGCCGCCGCAGTCGACCTGCTTGTCGCGCTGGCCGTCGGCGGCGTCGATGAAGTCGTTGCCGCCCTTGCCGATCAGGACGTCGGCGCCGAGGTGGCCCATGATGCTGTTCTCGTCGCCGTCGCCGACCAGCACGTCGGGGCCGTCGGATCCCTCGAGGCTCTCGTTGACGGGCAGGACGTGGTCGACGTTGCCGCAGCCGGGAGGACCGCCGGTGCCGCCGAGGGTGACCCGCAGATTGTCGTTGGAGCGCGCGTAGGAAACGGTGTCCTCGCCGCTGCCGCCGTCGTAGACGTGGCCCTGGCAGGTGACGACCGAGGAGACGAGCAGGTCGTTGCCGATGCCGCCGAGCAGGGTGTCGCCGCCCGGGTCGGCGTAGAGGACGTCGCTGCCGCCGTTGCCCTCGAGGCGGTCGTGACCGAAGTTCGGGCTGTTGTAGTTCTCGCCCGCTTCCAGCACGTCCTCGCCGTTGCCGCCGATCAGGTTGTCGTCGCCGGCGTTGCCGTTGATCCGCACTTTGGTCCCGGCGGGGACGCTGGGGTCGATCGCCGCGGTGTCGTTGCCCTCGCCGCCGGTGATCACGATCAGCGGCCCGCTGCCGCAGACGAGGGTGTTGGGATTGGTCGACGTGCAACCGTCGCCGCCATAGATCGGCTGGCCCGAGGAGACGATCAGGGCGCCGCCGCTGGCGGAGACGCGCAGGTCGTCGTTGCCGGGGCTGCCCTGGACGATCAGGCTGGCGCCGTCGAGACCCTGGTTGAGGATGCCGAAGGCCATGTGGCCGGGCGGGGCTTCTTCGGGCCCGCAGGAGGTCTCGACCGAGAAGCCGCCGCACTCGTCGCTGCCGGGTCCACCGAAGGCCTGGCCACCGCCGCCGCCGCTCTGCAGGTCGTCGTCGCCGACGCCGCCGTCGATCCGGTTGTCCTGCCCGTTGCCGACGATCGTGTCGCCCTGCGGCGAGCCGACCACGTCCTCGAAGCCGCCGAGGTCGTCGTGGCCGTCGCCTTTGGCCTTGTTGGCGGCGAGGCTGACGATCACGCCGCCGCGGGTGGCGCTGGCGTAGGAGACGATGTCGTCGGTCCCTTCGCCGCCGAGCAGGGTGTCGGTGCCGGCGTCGCCGCGGACGATGTCGAAATCGCCGGGGCCGCCGTCGGCGTGGTCGGTGCCGGCGCCGCCGAAGACTTCGTCGCTGTCGCCGCCGCCGTTGAGGTCGCTGTCGTCGCCCGGTCCGCCTTCGATGTGGTCGTGGCCGGAGCCGCCGTCGACGTGGTCGTTGCCCTTGTCGCCGAGGGCCTTGTCGTCGCCGCCGTCGCCGTCGATCTTGTCGCTGCCCTGCTGGCCGTCGAGGTAGTCGTTGCCGCCGCCGCCGCTGAGCTTGTCGGGGCCCTTGGCGCCGATGATCACGTCGTCGCCGCCACCGCCGTGAAGGCCGTCGGCGCCCTTGGAGCCGGAGACGATGTCGTTGCCCTCGCCGCCGTCGACCATGTCGGAGCCGGTGTCGCCTTCGAGGTCGTCGTCGCCGCCGTCGCCGTGGATCGAGTCGTAGCCGCGGCCGCCGTTGATCGAGTCGTTCCCCGGTCCGCCGCAGATCGTGTCGTTGCCGTTCGGGCCGCCGGTGATGACGTCGTCGCCACCGCCGCCCCAGATCACGTCGCTGGCCTTTTTGCCGACGATGTGGTCATCGCCCGCGGTGCCCTTGATCGTCACCTTCTTGCCGTCGCACTTCAGCGCCTGGGCCTGGGCGGCGAAGGCGAGGAGCGAGAGGATCGCGAAGAGGGTGAGGGCAGGCAGGCGGAGAGTTCTGAGCGTGGCAGGCATGTGTAGGGACATCGGTCCCGGTGCCCAAAACCTGAGCTGCTCCCGAAATCACCCAAATACTTGTCCTAATGCCTAGTACGAGCGTCCAGTTCCCGTCTGGAACCGGCTCTCATATACGCTCGCTGCGCTAATGCGAGGCGGCATCTACGTCCTGAACTTCTACTCGGCGGTCTTCGTCGACCAGCTCAAGCGCGGCCGCAAGACCGCGACCATCCGGCTCGGCGACAAGAGCAACAAGTACGAGCGCGGCCAGGTCGTCTGGATCACGGTCGGGTTCCGCCACAGCCCCCGCGAGAAGATCTTCACCGCGGTGATCGACGACGTCGAGGTGAAGCGGCTGGACGAGCTCTCGCGCCGCGACATCGAGCACGACAACCCCGAGTTCCGCCGCCTCGAGGACGAGATCAACTTCCTCGAGCAGATCTACAGCCGGCCGGTTGCCGCCAGCGACCTCGTCACCGTGATCCGCTTCTCGCAGATCGTCGAGCCGCCGCGCGCGCACCTCGGCAACGGAGAGACGCCGCACCGCAACTAGATGGCCGAATACGCCTTCCTCACCACCTGGCTGCTGGAGTCCCCGCGCGAGCCGGTCTGGGAGGCGATCCACGACCAGGAGCGCTGGCCGCGCTGGTGGCGCGGGGTGGAGGAGGCGGCCGAGCTGCGGCCCGGCGACGAGGCGAACGGCCTCGGCAGCGTCTCGCGGATGGTCTGGAAGAGCCTGTTGCCCTACCGCGTCTCCTTCGAGGTGACGACGACGCGGGTCGAGTACCCGACCCTGATGGAGGGTCACGCCGTCGGCGAGCTCGAAGGCACCGGGCGCTGGCGCCTATACGAGCAGGACGGGGTGACCGCGGTGCTCTACGAGTGGAACGTGCGGACGACCAAGGCCTGGATGAACCTCTTCGCGCCGCTGCTGCGGCCGGCCTTCGAGTGGAACCACGACTGGGTGATGCGCCGCGGTGGCGAGGGGATCGCCGAGCTGCTGGGCTGCCGGCTCTTGGCGATCGACTGAGGCTTCGCTACTCTTTCCGGAGTTGGCACTCTCCCCCCGAGAGTGCCAAGCGCCGACAGAGCGCGAATTTGGCTCTCTAACGGCGTTTCTCGACTTTCACACCACCCACACCGATTACGGAGGTTCACGGATGAAGCTGAAGCCCCTCGGGGACCGGCTGATCGTCAAGCCGATTGAGGAGGAGGAGACGACCGCTAGCGGCATCGTCCTCCCGGAGACGGCCAAAGAGAAGCCGCAGAAGGGCCAGGTAGTGGCCGTCGGAGACGGCAAATGGGACGAGGACGGGGACAAGCGCATCCCGCTCGACGTCGCGGAGGGGGACGAGGTCCTCTACTCCAAATACGGCGGCACCGAGGTGACCGTCGAGGGCGACGAACTGCTGGTGCTGCGCGAGTCGGACGTCCTGGCCAAGCTCGGCTGAGCTCCCACCCGGACTTAATTTCAAAGGAGGACAGGAACAGATGGCTCACAAGGAGCTGAAGTACGCAGAGGAGGCCCGCGGGGCCCTGCAGGCCGGCGTCGATTCCGTCGCCAACGCCGTCAAGGTCACCCTCGGCCCCAAAGGTCGCTACGTCGTGCTCGACAAAAAGTTCGGCGCGCCGACGATCACCAACGACGGCGTCACCATCGCCCGCGAGGTCGAGGTCGAGGACGTCTTCGAGAACCAGGGCGCCCAG
>Ga0157380_10000597_pt1 | contig 22234 bp, 26 predicted proteins | sample S35metaG_FD_119757 | JGI IMG/M metagenome (GOLD analysis project Ga0157380, IMG submission 119757) | Switchgrass rhizosphere microbial communities from Kellogg Biological Station, Michigan, USA - S3-5 metaG | ecosystem: Host-associated > Plants > Roots > Rhizosphere > Soil | place: USA...
GGCAGCAGGAGGGCGACGGGTGAGCGACATTCTGGCGGAGGCTCGCGAGCAGGTACTGGAGCGCGGCGAGGGCCTGAACCAGGAGCAGACACTGCAGGTGCTGCAGCTGCCCGACGATCGGCTCGACGAACTGCTGGCGCTGGCGCATGAGGTGCGGATGGCATGGTGCGGACCCGACGTCGAGGTCGAGGGCATCATCAGCCTGAAGACAGGCGGCTGCCCTGAGGATTGCCACTTCTGTTCGCAGTCAGGGCTTTTCGCTTCGCCGGTGCGCAGCGCGTGGCTGGACGTCCCGGGCCTGGTCGAGGCCGCCAAGCAGACCGCCAAGACGGGCGCGACGGAATTCTGCATCGTCGCGGCCGTCCGCGGACCCGACGAGCGGCTGCTGGCACAGGTCGCCGCGGGCATCGAGGCGATCCGCAACGAGGTCGACATCCAGATCGCGTGCTCGCTCGGCATGCTGACCGAGGAGCAGGTCGAGCGGCTCGCGGAGATGGGCGTGCACCGCTACAACCACAACTTGGAGACCGCCCGGTCGTTCTTCACCAACGTCGTCACCACACACACCTGGGAGGAGCGCTGGGACACCCTGCAGATGGTCCGCGAGGCGGGCATGGAGGTGTGTTGCGGTGGCATCCTCGGCATGGGCGAGACCCTCGAACAGCGCGCGGAGTTCGCGGCGAACCTCGCCGAGCTGGATCCGCACGAGGTCCCGCTGAACTTCCTGAACCCGCGGCCGGGCACCCCGTTCGGCGATCTCGAGGTGATGTCTGCGTCGGAGGCGCTGAAAGCCGTCGCCGCGTTCCGCCTCGCGCTGCCACGCACGATGCTGCGCTTCGCAGGCGGCCGTGAGATCACACTGGGCGACCTCGGCGCAAAGAAGGGCATCCTCGGCGGCATCAATGCCGTCATCGTCGGCAACTACCTGACCACGCTCGGCAGGCCCGCCGAGGCCGATCTCGAACTGCTCGACGATCTGCAGATGCCGATCAAGGCGCTCAACGCCAGCCTCTAGGCGTGGTTGCCGGCAAGGCCATGGCCAAGTTCAACGTCTACACTGGCGAGCCCGCGGGCGGAGCAGTTCCGACCGCCGCGCAACTGGGCCTGGAGCCACCCCGGTTCTGCGCCGAGTGCGGCCGCCGCATGGTGGTGCAGGTGCGCCCCGACGGCTGGTCGGCGAAATGCTCCCGCCACGGTGAGCAGGACTCGAAGGACCTTGAGGACAGATAATGAATGAGGTTGCCCCGCCGCGTGTTTCGCGTCGCAGGGCCTTGGTGAGCACGGCTGCAGGCCTGACGATCGCCGGGGCGCTGATCGGGGCGTTGTGGGCGTGGCTGGCACCGCCGATCCACGGCGTCGTCGCGCTGACCAAGAGCGGCGAGCGGGTCAAGGCGTATCTGGGCAACGAGGCGGACCATTTCTTCATCGCGGCGTTTCTGGTCGTGGGCCTGGTCTCGGTGCTGTCGGTCGTCGCCGCGGTGCTGGTGTGGAAATGGCGTGCCCATCGGGGCCCTGCGATGGTGGCCGCGCTGGCGATCGGTTCGGCTGCAGCAGCGGGTGCCTCGGCGGGCGTGGGCGCGGTGCTGGTGCACTGGCGCTACGGCGCGATCGACATCGCCAGTGCGCCGGTGTCGCCGGAGCACCGCGTGCACTACGTCGTCGAGGCGCCCGCGGTGTTCTTCGGGCACGGGCCGCTGCAGATCGCGGCGACGATCCTGTTTCCGGCCGCCGTTGCCGCGCTTGTCTACGCGCTGATGGCGGTGTCGACACAACGCGACGACCTCGGCGCCTGGCCGCCGGTCGAACAACCGCTCGGGCCGCCCGTTACAGCGGAGAGCGCTCTACCGTCCGCCCAGTGACGACCTTCGCGGCGATCTTCGCCAGTCGAGCCATGCCGACATAGGTCATCGGGTTCAGCAGCGTCGGCCACTTCGTGCGGACCAGGTGCTCATTGACTGGCTTGCCGTTGAAGCGGTCGGTCAGCCAGCGCAGCGTCATCGGCGCCGACAGCGGGTGCAGCAGGAGATGCTCGCTGAACAGGTCGCGGTGGTAGGTCACCGAGGCACCGCCCGACTGATAGGTGTCGGCGAGTTCGTCGATGTCTTCGACGGAGATCAGTTGGTCGTGGACCGCTTGCACGATGAGCACCGGGGGCGTGGGCACTGCCGCGCCCAGCTTGATGTCGTCGAAAACGTGTCGCACAGCGGGGGTTTCGAGGATCTCGTCCAACGGCTGGTCGAGCATGTCGCCCATGTCCTTCTTGGCCAACCGGATGACCGCTTCGGCGGTGGTCATGTTGTGCAGCCGCCGCAGCAGTTCCTTGCCTTCGTCGGTCGCATGGTCGTCGATGACCTTCTTGAGGTCGGGATAGATGTCCGCGAGCGCCGCGACGACCAGCGCGGGCAGGCCGGACATGTAGGTGCCGTTGAGCCGGCGGAAGGTGTGGCCGAGGTCGCCGACGGGCGATCCCAGCACGGCGCCGACGACGTTCAGGTCCGACGCGTAGGAGCCGGCCATCTCGGCAGCCCATGCGCTGGCCAGACCGCCGCCGGAATAGCCCCAGAGGCCGACCGGCGCCGACGGCGACAGGCCCAGGCGCTCGGTGTTCAGTGCTGCGCGCAGCCCATCGAGGACGTGATAGCCGGGTTCATAGGGCGCGCCCCACATCCCCTTGCGTCCTTCGTGGTCCGGCACCGAGACCGCCCAGCCCTCGGCCACGGCGGCGGCGATCAGCAGGAACTCGACCTGTGCGACCGCACCGGGCGCCACGGCACGCCGGCGCAGCGCATAGGACGGGAAGCAGCGTGACGAAACGGCGTCGATTGCGCACTGGTAGGAGACCAACGGGGTGACGGCCTCAGGCCCGCGTTCGGCGGGCACGATTACGGTCGTGGCGGCCGCATCCGGATTGCCGTGCATGTCGGACGTCCGGTACAGCAGCTGCGTCGCGGTAATGCGTTGGGGGACCAGCCCGAGAAACGCCAGCTCGACGTCGCGGCTGCGGAGCACCGTGCCGGGCCGGGAATGCTGAAAACCTGCGGGGGGGTCGTAGAACGGGTCGTCGGCGGGAAGCTGCGGGCGGATACCCGGCTGCAGTTCGTCGTGCTGCGGTTGCCCAATCCATTCGGCCCCGGAAGACCGCGCCGCGCTACCCAAGTCCATCCGGGCATTCTTACTTAAGAAGGCATTAAGAATCCAGTCGACTCACCCAGGAGGGCGCAACGCTGCGAATTCGTCGGTCACCCGGTATCGCGAGTCGGTGAAGCGGTACAGCGCGGCGGGGCGGCCACCGCTGCGTCCCGACCGCGCCGTGGTCCCGGTGCGGGTGATGACGGTACGACGCTCGAGCACGCGCTGAAGGTTGGTGGCGTCGACCTGATAGCCCAACGCCGCGCTGTAGATGTCCCGCAGTGTGGACAGTGCGAATTCCCTTGGCGCGAGGGCAAATCCGATGTTCGTGTAGGACGTCTTGGCGACCAGTCGGGTGCGCGCGTGCTCGACCATCGGGCCGTGATCGAAGGCCATCGGTGGTAGCTCGCTGACCGGATGCCACTGGGTGTCCGGCGGCAGCTCAGGGGTGGCGGGGGAGGGCACCAGCCCGAGGAAGGTCGACGCGATCGTGCGGACGCCAGGGACGCGGTGTGGATCCGAGAACACGGCGAGCTGTTCGAGGTGAGCAAGTTCACGCAGATCGACTTTCTCGGCCAGTTGGCGGCGAACCGAGCTGGTCATGTCTTCGTCATCGCCGAGCCGGCCGCCCGGAAGTGACCACTTTCCGGCCTCGGGTTCGAGTGCACGCTGCCACAACAACACGTGAAGTGCGGGTTTACGGGAATTGACGCCCCGAACCTGGAACACGACGGCGAGCACCTCATGTGCGGTGCTAATATGTGACATGTTTTCGATTATAAGTCGAAAACCTGGACGGGAGTAAGGAGGCGGCGATGACGGTTCTCGACCGCATGCCCGCAAACGATCTGGCCAACCGAATCGTCGCCGGTCCGACCGGTTTTTCCGGGGTCGACGGGGATGAGGAATGGGCCGCCGAGGTGCGCCGCCTGGCCGATCTGCGCGGCGCGACGCTGCTGGCGCACAACTACCAGCTCCCGGCCATCCAGGACGTCGCCGACCATGTCGGTGACTCGCTCGCGCTGTCGCGGATCGCCGCCGAGGCTCCCGAAGGCTCCATCGTGTTCTGCGGCGTGCACTTCATGGCCGAGACGGCGAAGATCCTCAGCCCGGACAAGACCGTGCTGATCCCAGATCAGCGGGCGGGCTGCTCGCTTGCAGACTCGATCTCCGCCGACGAACTGCGAGACTGGAAGGCCGAGCATCCCGGCGCGGTCGTCGTGTCGTACGTCAACACCACGGCCGCGGTCAAGGCCGAGACCGACATCTGCTGCACGTCGTCGAACGCGGTCGAGGTCGTCGCCTCGATCCCCGAGGACCGCGAGGTGTTGTTCTGCCCGGACCAGTTCCTCGGCGCCCACGTGCGACGCGTCACCGGCCGCAAGAACCTGCACGTGTGGGCGGGCGAATGCCATGTCCACGCCGGAATCAACGGGGACGAGCTTGCCGACCAGGCCCGCAGTCACCCGGACGCCGAACTGTATGTGCACCCCGAATGTGGTTGTGCCACATCGGCTTTGTACCTGGCAGGCGAGGGCGCCTTCCCCGAGGACCGAGTCAAGATCCTGTCCACGGGCGGCATGCTGGACGCGGCACGTGAAACACACGCGCGTCAGGTGCTCGTCGCCACCGAGGTCGGCATGCTGCACCAATTGCGCCGCGCCGCACCGGAAGTCGACTTCCGTGCCGTCAACGACCGGGCCTCATGCAAGTACATGAAGATGATCACGCCTGCCGCACTTCTCCGCTGCCTGGTGGAAGGCAAGGACGAGGTCGACGTGGATCCCGATATCGCCCGGCTGGCCCGCGCCAGCGTGCAGCGGATGATCGAGATCGGCACGCCCGGCGGCGGAGAATGATCGCGTCCTGCGGCGGTCGCGGCCATTGGCAGCAGCGCGCCGACGTCGTCGTCATCGGCACCGGCGTTGCGGGTCTCGTCGCGGCGCTGGCGGCGCACCGCAGCGGCCGAAAAGTGGTGGTGCTGAGCAAGGCCGGCGATACGGCGACCTTCTACGCACAGGGCGGCATCGCCGTCGTGCTGCCCGACACCGAGGATTCGATCGACCAACACGTCGCCGATACGCTCGCCGCGGGTGCCGGGCTCTGCGATCCGGATGCGGTGCGCTCCATCGTGGCCGACGGCTACCGCGCGGTCGCCGCTCTGGTCGACAACGGAGCGCAGTTCGACGAGTCGGCGCCGGGACAGTGGGCGCTCACCCGCGAGGGCGGGCATTCGCGACGCCGGATCATCCACGCCGGCGGCGATGCCACGGGTGCCGAGGTGCAGCGGGCGCTCGACAACGCCGCGACCCGGCTGGACATCCGGCGCAATCACATCGCGCTCGAGTTGCTCCACGCCGATGGCGCCGTGACCGGTGTGCTCGTCCTGAGCGACGACGGGCTCGGCATCGTGCACGCCCCGTCGGTGATCCTGGCGACCGGAGGTCTGGGCCATCTCTACACCGCGACCACCAACCCCGAGGGTTCGACGGGTGATGGCGTCGCATTGGCGATGTGGGCGGGTGTTCCGGTCAGCGACCTCGAGTTCATCCAGTTCCACCCGACCATGCTGTTCGACGGTGCAGCCGGGGGCCGGCGCCCGCTGATCACCGAGGCCGTACGGGGTGAGGGCGCGGTTCTCATTGACCGGCAGGGAAATTCGGTGACAGCCGGGGTGCATCCGATGGGCGACCTCGCTCCGCGAGATGTGGTCGCGGCGGCCATCGACGCACGGATGGTCGAAACGGGCGATCCATGTGTGTACCTCGATGCTCGCGGCATCAAAGGGTTCACGCGGCGGTTCCCCACCGTCACGGCGGCGTGCCGGGCCGCAGGCATCGATCCGACGCGGGAACCGATTCCGGTGGTGCCGGGCGCGCACTACAGCTGCGGCGGCGTGGTGACCGACGTGAACGGCCGCACCGAACTGGCGGGCCTTTTCGCGGCTGGGGAGGTGGCCCGCACCGGCCTGCATGGTGCAAACCGGTTGGCGTCCAACAGCCTTCTCGAGGGCTTGGTCGTCGGCGGGCGGGCAGGGAATGCGGCCGCGGCGCACGCCGTGAATGCCGGGCTGAGCCAGGCGACGCTGCCTGAGCAGTCCGTGCATCGCGCCTTGCCGCGGGCAGACCTGCAACGTGGGATGTCGCGCTACGCGTCGGTGGTCCGCGACGGCGACGGCCTCGAGCGGCTGGCGAAGGAACTCGACACCGCGACGCCACGCGTTCTCAAGTCCCGCCGCGACGTCGAAGACGTCGCACTCACCACCGCAGCGGGCGCCGTCGCGGCCGCGGCCCTGGCCCGCACCGAGACCCGCGGCTGCCATCACCGTTCCGACTACCCGGCCACCGATCCGGCGCTGGCGCACAGCCTGTTGCCTGCGGTGGTGTGCTGATGGAGCTCAGTGCCGACGAGCTGACCGAGGCGCGCAGGGTGATCGCGCGCGCCCTGGACGAGGATCTGCGATACGGGCCCGATGTCACCACGTTGGCGACGGTGCCCGCCGACGCGACGACGACCGCGTCGATGGTGACCCGTGAGCCCGGCGTGATCGCCGGCGTCGACATCGCGCTCCTCGTGCTCGACGAGGTGATCGGGCCAGACGGCTATCGGGTCAAACACCGCGTGGACGATGGCGCACGCCTGGAGGCCGGCGCCGCAGCGCTGATCGTCGACGCGCCGACGCAAGGTCTGCTGACTGCGGAGCGCACGATGCTGAACCTGGTGTGTCACCTTTCGGGCATCGCCTCGACGACGGCGGCGTGGGTCGACGCGGTGGAGGGCACCAAGGCCAAGATCCGCGACACTCGCAAGACGCTGCCAGGGCTTCGCGCGCTGCAGAAGTACGCGGTGCGCGCCGGCGGGGGCGTCAACCATCGCATGGGCCTCGGCGACGCCGCGCTGATCAAGGACAACCACGTCGTCGCGGCGGGTTCTGTGGTGGCCGCGCTGCGGGCCGTCCGCGACGCCGCACCGGACTTCGAGTGCGAGGTCGAGGTCGACTCGCTCGAGCAGCTCGACGAGGTGCTCGCTGAGGATGTGGAACTCGTTCTGCTGGACAACTTTCCGGTGTGGCAGACACAGATCGCGGTGCAGCGGCGCGACGCCCGCGCGCCGCAGACGAAACTCGAGTCATCCGGCGGTCTCTCGCTGGACACTGCGGCCGAGTACGCGGGTACGGGCGTCGACTATCTGGCCGTCGGTGCCCTCACCCACTCAGTGCGCGTACTGGATATCGGGCTCGACGTTTAGCCTTGGGCGCCGACGCAATCGGCACTTTCCCTTTCCTGAGCAACATATTCAGCACTTTCTGGGAAACTCGAACAGCCTTTGGGCGGCATAATTCGAATTTGTCTGCAAACCACCCAGCGAAACAGTTGCGCCGCGACTCGCGGGTGCGGCACGGCACTCGCGTGGTCGCGTCGCCGTTACTATCGGCCTCATGCCGGAGTCATCGTCGTCCGAGTCCACCGCCGAGTACAGCGACCGCGACGGGTCGAGCCTGGGTCGCATATTGCTCCCCATCACCCTCGTCATCGCCATCCTCGCTGCCGCACTGTCCGGGTGGCTGCTGTATCGCCATATGCAGGAGGGCCCTCAGAACGCGCCGAATTACACGGCCGCGCAACGCGCTGACGCCAAACAGAAAATCTGTTCGACGATGGACCTGGTGCGCAAGGGGGTGTCGCTCAACACCAATCTGCAACCACCCGGTGGACCGGAGGATGTCACCGGCACCCTGGCCGTGGCGGCCAACGCCCGGGTATCGCTTTACGACGGCGGCCAGTACCTGCTCGCCCGGCTTGATCCGGCGACGCCACCCGAGCTCGCCGATCCCGTGAAGAAGTTCGCCAACCTCTTGATGGACATCGGTGCGGCGGCCACGTCGGGCGCGCAGAACTCCGAGCCCGAGCAAGCGGCACGCCTGAAGGATGCTGACGCGACCAACACCACCATCGCAGAATTGTGCAAATAACCATGGTTGCGCGAGCAACGGTGGTTTTTACCACACTCGATCGTGCTTTGGTCGTGTCATAGGCGTTTGCCAAATTGTCAGGGTGATTACGCGAATCGGGGGAACAGTCGCAGCGCATTCACGCGATCGATCGCTGCGCGGTCCTCGTCGGTGAGAACAGTGCTGCTCTCGATGCCGTACCTTCTCTGCCTGCAGCACCGCTGGCGTCACGTAAGGGAAGTCGCTGCCGAACAGCACGTGTGACGTGGGGACGAACTGCTTGAGCGCGCCGAACACGAATTCCGAGGTCGACAGCGCGGTGTCGTAATGCATCTTCTGCAGCAGGGCCAGGCCGTCGGTCTTCGGGGCGCGGTCTCGCAGTTCGGGCAGGTACGACGCGCCCGCGATGCGCCACGCGAGGTACGGAATGGCGCCGCCGGCGTGCGACACGATGTACCGGATGGACGGATACCGCTCCAACGCCCCGCTGTACAGCATGTTCGCGACCGCGCGGGTGGTGTCGAAGGTGAACTCGGCCACGCCCAAAGGAATCGTCAGGCCCGTCGCGTCGATGGCTCGTCGGCTCGACGCGGAGTGCGTTGCCCTTCTGCTCACGAGCCGCCCCGGTGGCGGGGACGCCGACGGCTGGGATCGCATCGTCAACGACGAGATGAGGTGCTGCACAATCCGCCTAGGAGCGGTATCCGAGCAGCAGGTCGGCGAGTGGGCGCACCGGATCGGTATCGGGCTCACGGCCGCCCAGGCCGCACGGCTGCACCGGCACACCGGCGGGCATCCGCTCTATGTCAAGACGCTGCTTCACGAACTGACGCCGGAGCAGCTCACGTCGAGCGTTACGTCGAGGACACCGGAATGGACATCGGCGGCCAACTTGCCGGGCTGCGGGCGCGGCTGGCCGCCGCCGCTGGGCAGCCCGATGAGGCAGCGCGGCTGTTCGAGCTCGCGATCGCGACTATCCGGCCCGACGACGGGTTGCTGGATCGCGCACTGTTGCGGCACCGCTATGGCCGCCTGCTGCATGCGCGTGGCAATCGCCGTGAGGCCGTCGACCACCTGCGTGCCGCACACGAGATGTTCGCAGGCGTCAGCGCAGAGCCGTACCGGCAAGCGGTCGCCGACGACCTGGCGTCGTGTGGAATCCGAACGGCGACAGAGCGATCGCCGCTGGACTTCACCGAGCGTGAACAGGACGTCGTGGCGCTGGTCCGAAAGGGCATGACGAACAAGGAGATCGCGCAGCAGATGTACGTCAGCGAGAAGGCCGTCGAGTATCACTTGCGCAACGTCTACGGCAAGCTCGGCATCAGCTCGCGCCGTGAGCTCCGCCTGCAGGGCTGAGCAGAGTTCGCGCCGCCGCCTTGGCGGCATCGAGTGCGGCGGCATCTCCGGCGATCCGCGAGAGGATGAGCGCGCCTTCGAGGAGGGCGATCACGGCGAGTGCGGTCTGGTCCGCGTCCCCGGTTGGCCAGCCGTCGGCGCGCAGCCGATCCGCGACGGCCAAACACCAGCCGCCGAAGGCCCGTCCCGACGCTTCACGCACCTGCGGGCTGGCGTTCACCGACTCCGTGGCTACGGGTTCGATGGGACAGCCGTCCCGCTGATCGGACGATAGCCCGGCACTCATCAGGTCGATCCAAGCGTCGACGATGTCGGCGACGGCCAGGTCGTTGTCCAGGAATCTCCTCAGCCGCCGCTCGATGTCGCTGCCGACAACCTCCACGACGGCTGCCGCAAGCTCTTGCTTGCCGTCGGGGAAATGGTGATAGAGCGACCCGGCCTTGACGTCGGCGGACTCCAGAATCTGGTTCACACCCGTCGCCGCATAGCCCTGCCTGCGGAACAGCGTGGCGGCGGTGTCCAGCAGAGCGCCGCCGCTTCGATCCGGACGAGGCATCCCTTGACTTTACTTGAAAGGTCACTCAACAATACTTGAAAGGTCGCTAAAGAAAGGTCCGAGATGCACCAGTTGATGTTCGAGGCGGCGGGCGAATACGCCTGGCGAGAGGCTCCGGACCCGGAGATCGCGGCACCCCAGCAGGCGCTCGTCCGGCCGGTGGCGGTGGCGTGTTGCGACCTCGATGTGGCGGTTGCCGAGGGCCGGTTGCCGATGCCGCCGGGCCACGCCGTGGGCCACGAGGGGGTGGCCGAGGTCGTCGCGGTCGGCGATGCCGTCCGCGAATTCAAGGCCGGCGACCGGGTGATCGTTCCGTTCCAGATCAACTGCGGACAATGTGCTGCCTGCCGGCGGGGCGTGACGGGGACGTGCGCGTCGTTGCCGTTGATGGCGATGTACGGCATGGCGCCACTGGCCGGCCTCGACGGAGGTGGCTTCATGGCGGACTTGTTGCTGGTGCCGTATGCCGACGCGATGCTCGTGGGCGTTCCCGACGCCGTCGATCCGGTCGCGATCGCGTCGCTGTCGGACAACATTCCCGACGGTTGGCGTGCCGTCGGCCCGTACCGCATGGAACTGGCCGCACTCGACCCTGCGGACCGCCGTGTCCTGGTGGCGGGCCGCCTCTCGATCGGGTTGTATGCCGCCGCGTTCGCGTCGGCCTACGGTGCGCAGGTCGATTATGTGGACACCGATCCCCAGCGGCTGACGATGGCCGAAAAGCTCGGCGCCACAGTGCATGACCGGCTGAAGCCAGACAAATCGTGGGACCCGTACCCGATCACCGTGCACACCACAGCGGATCCTGCGGTGCTCGCGGCGACGATGCGCGCCACCTGGCCCGACGGGGTGTGCACCGACACCGGCATCTACTACCAGGGCGCGGTCGAGATGCCGCTGCTGTCGATGTACACCCGTGGGCTGAGGTTCGTCACCGGCCGGGTGAATGCGCGCGCCGTGATCCCCGAGATCCTCGACTTAGTCGCGGCGCGTTGCGATCTCGCGCCCGCCGTGGATCGCGTCGTCGGCTGGGAGGACGCCCCCCAGGCGTGGCCGGCGATGACGGGCAAGACGGTCTTCACGCGCTGAGAGCTACACCGTGGCAGCCGCGCGGCGCACCAGCGACAGCACCACCGCCGCCGTGGCGAACAACCCGGAGAACACCCGGTTGAGGATCGTTTGCTTGCGCGGCGTGTGCAGCCACTTCACCAGCCGAACCGAAAGGCCGGTGTAGAGCCCCATGACGACGAGGTCGACGGCGACCATGGTCACTCCGACGGCGAGGTACTGCGGCAGCAATGGATCGGTCGGCACCACGAACTGCGGCAGCACCGCGAGGAAGAACACCAGGCCTTTGGGGTTGGTCGCGTTGACCAGGAACCCGCGCACCAACAGCGCTACCCGACCGCCGTCCATCGCCTTGCCGATGTGTTCGCGCAGGTCGACGGTCGCGGTGCGCCATTGCCGCGCCGCCAGAAAGACCAGGTACGCGACGCCGATCCACTTGATGATGTTGAACGCCAGGATCGAGTTCGCGACCGCCGCACCCAGTCCGACCGCGACGAGCGCGAGTTGCAGCATCAGGCCGACCTCGAGACCGAGGATGCTCCAGTAGCCGCGCCGCACACCGTGTGTCAGGCCCGTCGCCATCGACTGGATGGCACCCGCACCCGGCGACACGCTGATCGCGATCGCCGCTCCAGAGAACGTCAGCCAGACTTCCCACGCCATGGGGTCAGTTCGTCAGCGCGGTCAAGCGATATCGGCGACGAAGATCGCGACTCTGTTCGCCTGCGCTCGAGCCATGAACGGCAGCCCCTCGGCACCGCTTCCGGCGGGCACGATCCGCGGGTTGACGAGGTGGACGTCGCGACGGACGAAATGCAGATCGGCCTCGCCCGCGGCCAGCACGTTCTTCACCCAGTCGGTCTTGCCGTGGCCCAGCGCGATCGCCACCGCATCGCCCTTTCGGTACGCGGTCACGATCGTTTCGTACGGCTTACCGGACTTGCGGCCGCGATGCTTGATCGTCGCCATGCCCGGCAGGTAGCGGACGAACGGCTTGATCACCGGGTTGAAGTACTTGACCTGAAAGTTCTCCACCGCGACCGGGAACACCATCGGCACACCGGGTGCGTTGTTGGGGTGGTCTTTACGAGATGCAGCGGACATGGCCATGAATCTAGTCGTTCGGCGGCGACGCCAGCGCCCGCCGCAGTGCGGCCGGCGTCTGACCGACGTGATCGCGGACCGTGCGCGTGAGGTGTGCCTGGTCGGCGAAGCCGAGTGAGGCCGCCACATCCGCGATGCCGGCTTCGTCTCGAGCAAGCTCGTCGAGCGCCCACCCGACTCGAACGCGATTGCGATACTTGGTCACCGACACCCCGAGAACGCGCGGAAACGCTCTGCTCAATCGGTACGGTGACGCGCCGACCACCTCCGCCAACCCGAACAGGCCGTCAGCCGCCGGGTGGCGGTCATGGATGGCAGTCCGTGCCCGCTCCACGAGCCGATGGTCGAATGGGCCGCCCGCGTCGTGCAGAGGCGTTCTGCGCGCGGTGTTGCGCAGCGCGGCGGCCAGCAGCCGTACCAACTCCTCGGCGAGCCGGTAGTCGACGTCTGCCCGCCCCGCCGCGAGCAGCCTGCGGTGGGCGAGTTCCGTCCGCGCATCGACGTAGACCGTCGACATGGGCATCGGAGCCGGTTCACCCGTCAGCCGCCGCCACGACGCAGTGTTGAGCTGCGCCGAGGTGCACGTGTCGCCGCCGCGCGGATGAGCGAACTGCTCCTCCTCGCCGGGCTCGCCCACGTAACCGGTCGTGCGGTCCAGGTCGACCGTGCCGCCGGGACCTCGCCGCCGGAATCGACCGGTCCGAACCAGGACAAGCCGCGCGGCGGTCGGGCGCTCGACGGGTGACCAGCCTGCGCACTGCGGCAGGCAAGACCAGGCGCTGATGCTGAACTCAGGCCGGGTGGCGACGGTCTGCGATGACAGCACGCCCCGACGCTATTCGCAGCCTCCGACACCGCAAGAATCTTCAAGACCACACGGCGACGGATCGCGATGCTCTGGTCATGGCATCAATACGCACCGAATTCATTGTCGAAGCCGACGCGGAGCGGGTCTGGAAGACGGTCGGGGACTGGGCGAACGGTCCGGCCGACATGGCCCGCGGTCACGTCGTCTCGTCCAGCGCCGACGGACCCGTTCGCGTCGTGACATTCGCCGACGGCCGGATCGCCCGCGAGCGGCTGGTCACCTGCGACGACGCGGCGCGCAGGATCGTCTACTCGGTGATCGGCGACGACGTCCGGCCCGAGCACGACAACGCGGTCATGGAGATCGTCGCGGACGGGGAAGGTCGTTGCCGGTTCGTCTGGTCGCGCGACGTGCTGCCCGACGAACTGGCTCAGCCGTTTCTTGCAGCGATGCGCGAGGCAGGCGCGGTCATCAGGCGGACACTCGAGGATCGGTAATCGATTTTTGTTCGCGTAGCCCGATCAGGGACAATCGAGTCGATGGCCCAGTTCACGATGACCCGTATCGACCTGCGAAACCGCTCCCTGAGCGCGGGGCAACGGCGTGCTGCGCTGCCGCGAGGCGGTGTGGACGTGGACGCGGTCGTGCCCAAGGTGCGCCCGATTGTCGACGCGGTGGCCGAGCGGGGCGCAGACGCCGCCCTCGAGTACGGCGAGTCGTTCGACAGGGTGCGGCCCGCGACCGTCCGCGTGCCGGCCGCCGAACTCGACGCCGCGCTCACCGCTCTACACGCCGATGTCCGCGCGGCTCTGCATGTGGCGATCGACCGGGCCCGCGCCGTGCATGCCGACCAGCGGCGCACCGACACCACCACCACCCTCGCGCCCGGTGCGACCGTCACCGAACGCTGGGTGCCCGTCGAACGCGTCGGCCTCTACGTGCCGGGCGGTAACGCCGTCTACCCGTCGAGCGTGGTGATGAACGTGGTGCCCGCGCAGACCGCGGGTGTGGACTCGCTGGTGATCGCCAGCCCGCCGCAGGCCGAATTTGGTGGCCTGCCGCACCCGACCATCCTGGCCGCCGCGCGGCTGCTCGGGGTCGACGAGGTCTGGGCGGTCGGCGGTGCGCAGTCCGTCGCGCTGCTGGCCTATGGCGGCACCGACACCGACGGCGCCGAACTCGCGCCTGTCGACATGATCACCGGGCCGGGCAACATCTACGTCACGGCAGCCAAGCGGATCTGCCGTTCACAGGTCGGCATCGACGCAGAGGCCGGTCCCACCGAGATCGCGATCCTCGCCGACCACACGGCGGACCCGGTGCACGTCGCCGCCGACCTGATCAGCCAGGCGGAGCACGACGAGATGGCGGCCAGCGTGCTCGTCACCGACAGCACGAAGCTGGCCGACGCCACCGACAGGGAACTCGCGAACCAGCTCGAGACGACCGTACACCGCGAGCGGGTGACCGCGGCGCTGACGGGGAAGCAGTCGGCGATCGTGCTCGTCGACGACCTCGACGCAGGCGTGCGCACCGTCAACGCCTATGCCGCCGAACACCTGGAGATCCAGACCGTCGACGCACGCGAGGTGGCGGGCCGAATCCGTTCGGCTGGCGCGGTTTTCGTTGGCGCCTATTCACCAGTCAGCCTTGGCGACTACTGCGCCGGATCCAACCACGTGCTGCCCACCGCGGGCTGTGCCCGGCACTCCAGCGGATTGTCGGTGCAGACCTTCCTCAAGGGCATTCATGTCGTCGACTACGACGAGGCCGCGCTCAAGGACGTGTCCGGATACGTGATCACGCTGTCGCAGGCCGAAAACCTGCCCGCCCACGGCGAGGCGGTCAGGCGGAGGTTCGAGGCGTGACGCCAGGCAATAAGGTGACGCTCGCCGATCTGCCGTTGCGCGAGGACCTGCGCGGCAAATCGCCTTACGGTGCACCGCAGTTGGACGTTCCGGTGCGGCTCAACACCAACGAGAACCCGCATCCGCCTACACAGGCACTCGTCGACGACGTGACGGCCTCCGTGCAAGCGGTGGCCGGTGACCTTCACCGCTATCCCGACCGCGACGCGGTGGCGCTGCGCACCGACCTGGCTGCATACCTGACGGCGCAGACCGGCACGCAGCTTGGCGTCGAAAACGTTTGGGCCGCCAACGGTTCCAACGAGATCCTGCAGCAGCTGTTACAGGCGTTCGGCGGGCCCGGCCGCACCGCGATCGGCTTCGTGCCGTCATATTCGATGCACCCGATCATCTCCGACGGCACCCAGACCCAGTGGCTGGTGGCCAACCGTGCGGACGACTTCAGCCTCGACACTGATGTCGCGGTGCAGGCGATCACGCAGCACACACCCGACATTGTGTTCGTCGCCAGCCCGAATAACCCGTCGGGACAAAGCGTTCGGCTCGACGAGCTGAGCCGCCTTCTCGACGCGATGACCAAGGGCATTCTCATTCTCGACGAGGCCTACGGGGAGTTCTCGTCGCAGCCCAGCGCGGTCAAGCTGCTCGACGAGTACCCGACCAAGCTCGTGGTCACTCGCACCATGAGCAAGGCGTTCGCGTTCGCCGGTGGCCGACTCGGCTATCTGATCGCGACACCCGCCGTCATCGATGCGATGTTGCTGGTGCGCCTGCCGTACCACTTGTCGTCCGTCACGCAGGCAGCCGCACGTGCCGCGCTGCGCCACGCCGACGACACACTCGGCAGCGTCGCAAAGCTGATCGCCGAACGTGACCGTGTCACAGAAGCGTTGACGGACATGGGTTTTCGGGTGATTCCCAGTGACGCCAACTTCGTGCTGTTCGGGGAGTTCGCCGACGCGCCCGCGACCTGGCAGCGCTACCTCGACGCGGGCATCCTCATCCGCGACGTCGGTATCCCCGGATATCTGCGCGCCACCACAGGGCTGGCCGAGGAGAACGACGCGCTGCTCAAAGCCAGCGCTGAAATAGGAGCACAGTGACCGAACCACGTCGCGCGAAGATCGAACGCAAGACCAAGGAATCCGACATCGTCGTCGAGCTGGACCTCGACGGCACCGGCGTCGTGGACGTCGACACCGGCGTGCCGTTCTTCGACCACATGCTGACCTCGCTGGGCACCCACGCCAGCTTCGACCTGACCGTGCAGGCCAAGGGCGACATCGAGATCGAGGGCCACCACACCATCGAGGACACCGCGATCGTGCTCGGCCAGGCGCTGGGCCAGGCCCTGGGGGACAAGAAGGGGATCCGCCGGTTCGGTGACGCGTGGATCCCGATGGACGAGACGCTCGCCCATGCGGCCGTGGATGTGTCGGGCCGGCCGTACTTCGTCCACACCGGCGAGCCGGAGTTCATGGTGGAGTTCACGATCGCCGGTTCCAGTGCGCCCTACCACACCGTGGTGAACCGCCACGTGTTCGAATCGCTGGCCTTCAACGCCCGCATCGCGCTGCACGTGCGCACGCTGTACGGCCGCGACCCGCACCACATCACCGAGGCGCAGTACAAGGCCGTCGCCCGCGCGCTGCGCCAGGCCGTGGAGTACGACCCGCGTGTCAGCGGCGTGCCATCCACCAAAGGCACACTGTGACAGCGAAAGTCGTCGTACTCGACTACGGCTCCGGCAACCTGCGGTCAGCTCAGCGGGCGCTGCAGCGGGTCGGCGCCGACGTCGAGGTCACCGCGGACAGCGACGCGGCCCTCAACGCCGACGGTCTCGTCGTGCCGGGCGTCGGCGCGTTCGAGGCGTGCATGACCGGGCTGCGAAAGATCAGTGGGGACAAGATCATCGCCGACCGGGTGGCGGCGGGCAGGCCGGTGCTCGGCGTGTGCGTCGGCATGCAGATCCTGTTCGCGCGGGGCGTCGAGTTCGGCCTGGAAACCACGGGCTGCGGGCAGTGGCCGGGCGCTGTCGTGCGGCTGGACGCCCCCGTCATCCCACACATGGGCTGGAATGTCGTCGATGCGCCCGCGGGCACCACGCTGTTCAAGGGCATCGATGCGACGACCCGGTTCTACTTCGTGCACTCCTACGCCGCGCAGCAGTGGGAGGGCAACCCGGACGCGCTGCTGACCTGGGCGACTCATAGCGTGCCGTTCCTTGCCGCGGTGGAGGACGGCCCCTTGTCGGCCACCCAGTTCCACCCGGAGAAGAGCGGCGATGCTGGTGCCGTGTTGCTGGGCAACTGGGTCGGAGCACTAGGTTGACCGACGTGCGATTGATTCTGTTGCCTGCCGTCGACGTCGTGGACGGCAAGGCGGTGCGCCTGGTCCAAGGCCAGGCGGGCAGCGAAACCGAGTACGGCTCCGCCCTTGACGCCGCGACGACCTGGCAGCGCGACGGCGCCGAGTGGATCCATCTTGTGGACCTCGACGCCGCCTTCGGTCGCGGCTCGAACCGGGCACTGCTTGCCGAAGTGGTCGGCAAGCTCGACGTCGCGGTCGAGCTGTCGGGCGGCATCCGCGACGACGAGTCGCTGACGGCGGCACTGGCCACCGGCTGCGCACGCGTCAACCTCGGCACCGCGGCACTGGAGAACCCCCAGTGGTGCGCCAAGGTGGTCGCCGAGCACGGTGATCGAGTGGCCGTCGGCCTGGACGTCAAGATCGACTCCTCCTCGCCTCGCGGCGGGTTCCGACTCCGCGGGCGCGGCTGGGAGACCGACGGCGGCGATCTGTGGAACGTGCTGGAACGCCTTGACCGAGAGGGCTGCTCGCGATTCGTCGTCACCGACGTCACCAAGGACGGCACGCTCAATGGTCCGAACCTCGAACTGCTCACCAAGGTCACCGAGCGCACCGACGCCCCGGTGATCGCCTCCGGCGGGGTCTCCAGCCTGGATGACCTTCGCGCCATCGCCACACTCACCGACCGCGGCGTCGAAGGCGCGATCGTCGGGAAGGCCTTGTACGCCGGCCGATTCACGCTGCCGCAGGCGCTGGCCGCGGTGGCCCAGTAGGACGCCGATGGCGCTGGACGAGACCGATCTCGACGGCCTGGTTGCGGAGGCGGCCGCGATTCTGGACGAGGCCGCGAGGCCGTTCATCGAGGGGCACCGCGCCGAGTCGGCGGTGCAGAAGAAGGGCAACGATTTCGCTACCGAGGTTGACCTGGCCATCGAACGCCAGGTGGTCGAGGCGCTCACCGCCAAGACCGGGATCGAGGTGCACGGCGAGGAGTTCGGCGGCGCCGACGTCGACTCACCGCTGGTGTGGGTGCTCGACCCGATCGACGGCACGTTCAACTACGCGGCGGGCTCGCCGATGGCGGCGATCCTGCTGGGTCTGCTTCGTGATGGTGAACCGGTCGCGGGGCTGACGTGGGTGCCGTTCACGGGCGAGCGGTTCACCGCTGTAGTGGGTAAGCCTCTGCGCAGCAACGGAGTCGAGCAACCTCGGTTGCCAACCGCGAAGCTGGCCGACTCCATCGTCGGTGTCAGCACGTTCAACGTCGACTCCCGTGGCAAGGTGCCGGGGCGCTATCGGCTGGCGGTGATCGAGAACCTCAGCCGCAAGTGTTCGCGAATGCGGATGCACGGCGCCACGGGCATCGACTTCGCCTACACCGCGGGCGGAATTCTGGGCGGTGCAATCAGTTTCGGCTCGCATGTCTGGGATCACGCCGCCGGTGTCGCGCTGGTGCGGGCGGCGGGCGGCGTCGTAACGAACCTGGACGGCAGCGACTGGACCACGAAGTCGCGCTCGGCGCTGGTCGGGGCGCCCGGCGTGCACGGCGAGCTCCTGGAACTGCTGAATTCCGTTGGCGATCCGGGGGACTACTGATGAACCCCAAAGACCTGGCGGTCCGCATCATCCCGTGCCTGGATGTCGATGACGGCCGCGTGGTAAAGGGCGTCAACTTCCAAAACCTGCGCGACGCAGGCGATCCCGTCGAATTGGCCGCAACGTACGACAAAGAGGGCGCCGACGAGCTGACATTCCTTGACGTGACCGCCTCGTCGTCGGGCCGGGCCACGATGCTGGAGGTCGTCAAGCGCACCGCAGAGCAGGTGTTCATCCCGCTCACGGTCGGCGGTGGTGTGCGCTCGATCGCCGATGTCGACGCGCTGCTTCGGGCCGGCGCCGACAAGGTGTCGGTCAACACCGCCGCGATCGCAAGGCCGGAACTGCTGGCCGAACTGTCCCGGCAATTCGGGTCGCAATGCATCGTGTTGTCCGTCGACGCGCGCACCGTCCCGCAGGGTGAGGAGCCGACGCCGTCTGGGTGGGAGGTCACCACACACGGGGGCAGGCGTGGCACCGGGATCGACGCCATCGAATGGGCGACCCGTGGAGCCGAACTCGGCGTGGGGGAGATCCTGCTCAACTCGATGGACTACGACGGGACCAAGGCGGGTTTCGACCTGAAGATGCTGAGGGCGGTGCGCGGCGCGGTGTCCGTGCCGGTGATCGCCAGCGGTGGCGCGGGCGCGGTGGAACATTTCGCGCCTGCCGTTGTTGCAGGAGCCGACGCCGTGTTGGCCGCCAGCGTCTTCCATTTCGGGGAGCTGACCATCGGCCAGGTGAAGGCGGCGATGGCGGCGGAAGGGATCGTGGTGCGGTGATGAGCGCTTGCGCGAAGAACAGACTGTTATGAGTCTGGATGCAGGCATCGCGTCGCGGTTGAAACGCGATGCGAACGGACTGTTCACGGCCGTCGCGCAGGAGCGCGGCACGGGACAGGTGCTGATGGTGGCGTGGATGGACGACGTCGCGCTGGCTCGCACGCTGGAAACCCGCAAGGCCACGTACTACTCGCGCTCACGGCAGCAGCACTGGGTCAAGGGCGAGACGTCGGGCCATACGCAGCACGTGCACTCGGTGCGGCTGGACTGCGACGGCGACACGGTGCTGCTCGAGGTCCACCAGGTCGGCGCGGCGTGCCACACCGGCGACCACACGTGCTTCGACGCAGATCTACTGCTTGCTTCTGAGGATTAAGCTGCCTTCGTGAAGAAGCTTGCCGCGGTTGCCATTTTGGGGACAGCCGCATTGGCGGCGCGACGGTACCTGACGATGTGGGATGCCATGGCGGCCGTGCCTGCGGAAATGCGTAATCCGGTGTTGCCGTTCGTCTCCGGCACAATCACCAGGCGGACGCTGCCGTTGTACCGCCTGCAGTCTCAGGTTCCAACGCCGTCGGGTCGTGGCGTCACGGTGACCAAGCGCTACGTCGGTGACCCCGCGATTCCGGTGCTGGTCACCGCGCCCATCGAGGGTCAGCGCCCACGACCGGGCGTGCTCACGATTCACGGAGGCGGCTACATCTTTGGCTCGCCGCAAATGGAGGCGTTCGCGACGGGCCGTCTCGCGCGGGAACTCGGCGTCGTAACGGTGTCACCGGACTACCGGCTGGCGCCGGAGCATCCGTTTCCCGCCGCGCTCGACGACTGCATGACGACCCTGGGGTGGATGCGCGCACACGCGGACGAACTTGGCATCGACCAGGACCGCATTGCCGTGATGGGAATGAGCGCCGGTGGTGGGCTGGCGGCCGCAGTCGCGCAACGCAGTCATGACGAGGGCATCCCGCTGCGCGCGCAGGTGCTGGTGTACCCGACGCTCGACGACCGCGCCGTGCTGCGGGACGACCACGCCGGCCGCGGCCGCCTTGTGTGGACACCGGCGAAAAACCGGTTCGGATGGACGTCGTATCTCGGTCGCGAGCCGCGGATGTCGGACGCTCCGGAGTACGCGGCGCCCGCCCGGCGCACCGATCTGACCGGACTCCCGCCGGCATGGGTCGGCGTCGGCGATCTCGACCTGTTCTACGACGAGGACGTCGACTACGCCGAGAAGCTGCGGGCCAGCGGAGTCCCTTGCGAACTCGTCACCGTGCCGGGCATGTATCACACCGCGGACGTGTTCGCGCCGAAAGCCCGGGCAATGCAGGACTTTCGGCGCGGCATGACCGAGCACCTGCGGACGTATCTGTAGCAGCTATTGCCCGAACTGCTGATCCGTTTGGGCCAACTGTTCGTCGAGCTGCGTCTGCTGCTCGGCCGCCTCGTTCTGTTGTTCGGCCTCCTGCTCGGATTGCTCCATCTGCTGAATCGAGTCCTGACGCTGCTGTTGAGCTTGTTCCTCGTCCTGTTCCTGTTGCTCCTGCCACTCTTCGTCTTCTTGCTCTTGCGCAAGTTCGTCGGAGTCGTCGTCATCAGCGTCGGATTGGGCGTCGTCCGAACCGTCGTCGGGCCCCTGCGCTCCGGGCTCGTCGGTGGCGAATGGCGCCGCATGCGCGCGCGCCTCGATCGACGCCGGGGGGATGGCGGCGACGAACACACCCAGCGCGAGGACGACCGCCGCGGCGACGACTGTGACCCACCTCACATCCGCACGCTATCGCCGCCGTCTCTGCCGGACTTAAGTCAGCGGTCCCAGCCTGCTGTGAACCCAATCCTCTTGCAGACTGGGACGATGCCCCGCTTTGCCGATCGCGTCGCACTGGTAACCGGCGCGAGTTCAGGAATCGGCCGTGCCACCGCGCTTCGACTGGCGCAGGAGGGCGCGGCCGTCGCCCTCGTGGCACTGCCCGGCGACGAATTGGAGGCGGCGGCAGAGGAGTGCCGCGCCACCGGATCCGCCGCGCTCGCCGTCCCGACCGACGTAGCGGATTCCCAACAGGTTGCCGCAGCGTTCGATCACGGCGAGGCTCTTGGCCCCGTCTCGGCTGTGTTCAGCAATGCCGGCATCTCGATCGTCGGCCCCGCGACCGACCTGCACGACGACGACTGGCTGCGGCAGCTGCACGTCAACCTGTCGGGGAGCTTCTACGTTGTACGGGAAGCCGCCCGACGGATGATTCCGCGGGGCGCAGGCGCCATTGTGCTCACCGGGTCAGAGCTCGGGCTTCTCGGCCAGCAGGGCTATGTCGGCTATACGGCGACGAAGGGCGGCGTGCTGGCGATCACGCGTGCCTTCGCGGCTGAGCTGGCCGCGCACGGAATCCGGGTTAACAGCATCTCCGCCGGCACCACCGAAACCCCCATGCTGATGGCCGAATTCGCCGCCGCGCCCGACCCCGCGAGGGAACGCGCCGAGAACGAGTCGACGATTCCGGTCGGCCGTTTCGGACAACCGGGTGACATCGCTGCGGCGGTCGCCTTCCTGTTGTCGGACGAGGCCGGCTACATCACCGGAGCCAATATGGTCGTCGACGGCGGTCGCACATCGTGTTTCACCGTGGGCACCCTCGGTGGGTCGCAGGATTAGACGTCGATGCGAGTGGCCTTGGCGCGGGCCGACCACCGGCCGTCGTCGTAGCGGAC
>Ga0157380_10000599_pt1 | contig 22227 bp, 25 predicted proteins | sample S35metaG_FD_119757 | JGI IMG/M metagenome (GOLD analysis project Ga0157380, IMG submission 119757) | Switchgrass rhizosphere microbial communities from Kellogg Biological Station, Michigan, USA - S3-5 metaG | ecosystem: Host-associated > Plants > Roots > Rhizosphere > Soil | place: USA...
ATCTGCACGCCTCACGGAGCTGTTGTCGGATCGTAACCAGCAGTCGGTCACCCATATCCTCGCCAATGTCGATCGGCTGAGCGGAGCGCTCGCCCAGCGCGCGCCGGAGATCGCGGCAATGCTGGCCGAAACGCGGACGGCGGTCCGCCAAGCCGGTGACGCGGCGCAGAAGATTGGTGAGCTTGCCCAGACCACCAATGGCGTGATGGCGGAAGACGTGAAACCAGCCATGCAGAATTTCAACAAGGCAGTGGCGTCAGCCCAGCACAGCCTCGATACGCTCGACGGAGTGCTGACGGACGCGCGGCCGGGCATAAAGACCTTCTCGACCCAAACCATTCCGGAGGTGAGCCAGCTCGTCAGCGATCTTACCGAGATGAGCCATGCTCTGACCGCCGTCGCCAATCGCCTCAACCAGGGTGGCGCTGGCGGCGTGCTGGGCGGTTCCAAGCTTCCCGATTACAAGCCGAGGCATTGATATGAACCGCGCAGGCAGGCTTTCTCTATTGTTTTTCGTCCTGACATTGTCCGGCTGCGTCAGTTTCGGGGGTAAGCCGCCCAAGACGTTGCTGACGCTGACGCCGGAAGCCTCGCTTCCTATCGGAAGCGCGCGGAGCGGTGCGGAAGGCAGCACGCTGGTCGTCCTCACCCCCGGCACGCCAGCGATCATCGCGAACAATCGGATCGCGGTGCGCAGCAATGGCAATGATGTCGCCTATCTGGTCAATGCCAACTGGGCCGATGCGCCCGCCAAGCTGTTTGCTGACCTGCTAAGCGAAACCATTGCAGCCAAAACCAGTCGCACCGTGATCGATCGCCGCCAATATGCCGCCGCTCCCGGCGCGCGGCTGGGCGGAGAGCTGCTGGAATTCGGCGTCGATGCGACCGCGCGCAAGGCGGTGGTCCGCTATGACGCAGTGCTGATGCCAGGCGACGGCAAGCCGCTTCTCACGCGTCGGTTCGAAGCGAGCGCGCCTGCTTCTCCGGACAATGTTCAAGCCGCTGTGCGCGCGCTCAACGAGGCTGCCAACCAGGTAGCGGCGCAAGTCGCGGACTGGGTCGGGAACTGAACGATATCGATCCGATAGCTTTGTCTTTGGCTGCTTAACCTCGCCCGCGATAGGGAGCGACGCCCTGGTCGGGCAGCCACAATCCTTCGGGCGGCGGTCCGGATTGCCAGAAGACGTCGATCGGTATGCCCCCGCGCGGATACCAATAGCCGCCGATGCGCAGCCAGCGCGGCTTCATTTCGGTGACGAGCCGCTCGGCTATCCCCAGCGTGCAATCCTCATGGAAGGCCGCGTGGTTGCGATAGGAGCCGAGGAAGAGCTTGAGCGACTTGGATTCGACGATCGTCTCGCCGGGCGCATAGTCGATCACCAGATGCGCAAAATCGGGCTGCCCGGTAACGGGGCACAGCGACGTGAACTCGGGCGCGGCAAAGCGCACCAGATAGAGCCGGCCAGGCCGAGGGTTGGGAACATAATCGAGCGTCGCGGCTTCCGGGCTCGACGGCAGTTCACTGGTGCGGCCAAGATGCAGGGGGTCCATGCCAGCGACTGCTATCCCGTGCCGCTGCATGATTCAATCGTCACGGCGATTGAACCAGAGCGCGGGCGGGGCTAAGCGCGTTCGCAACCGCACAGGGAGGCTGGCATGGATATTCTCGTTTCGACCGAATGGCTGGCAGGCGAGCTGGGCGCGCCCGATCTGCGCATCGTCGATGCAAGCTATTTCGCGCTCGATCCGAGCCATGACGCCGAAGCGGATTACAATGCGGGTCATATCCCCGGCGCGATCTATCTCAACCTCGCCGAACTCAAGGATACGAACAATCCCGTCCCCTTCATGCTCCCGCCGGCAGAGAAGTTCGCGAGCCGGATGCAGGCGCTCGGCATCGGCGACGGCAACCGCGTCATACTCTATGACGATACGCCGCACCGCACTGCCGCGCGCGCCTGGTGGATGTTCAAGACATTCGGCGCCCATGATGTTGCCGTGCTCGACGGCGGGCTTGCCAAGTGGAAGTCCGAGGGCCGCCCTCTCGAAACGGAAAAACCGAACCTGCGTCACCGCCACTTCACGGCCTGGGCCGACCAGAAGGCGGTCCGCACGCTCGACCAGATGATCGCCAATGTTCAGTCCGGAGCCGAACAGGTACTCGACGCCCGCAGCACGGCGCGATTTACCGGTGAGGAAGCTGATCCGCGGCCGGAGGTGGCCTCGGGTCATATCCCCGGATCGAAAAACTTGCCCTATGATCAGCTCTTCAATGCCGACGGCACCTGGAAAAGGGGTGACGATCTCAAGGCGGCGTTCGAAAACGCCGGCATCGATCTGGGCAAGCCGTTGGTCACGACCTGCGGCTCCGGCGTAACCGCGTCCGTGCTGCTGTTCGGTGCGGCACTGCTCGGCAAGACGGACGTTGCGCTCTATGATGGCTCGTGGAGCGAGTGGGGCACCGACGCCTCCACGCCCAAGGCAGCCGGCGCGGCGTGACCGACGAAGGTGATCGGCTTGCAACGCGGCTGGTCAAGGCCGGCCGCCGCAAGGGGCTGACGCAAGGCATCGTGAATCCGCCGGTCTGGCGCGCCTCGACCGTGCTCTTCGACAGCGTGGCTGATCTCCGCGACGGCGTGAAGCATGCCAATGACAGGCTCTATTACGGCCGTCGTGGTACGCCGACGCAATGGTCGCTTGCTGAAGCGTTGACCGAACTTGAGCCCGGCGCGGCGGGCACGATGCTTTACCCCTCCGGCGTCGCTGCGATCGCGGGCGCGCTGCTTGCCGTGCTCACGCCCGGCGACGAGCTGCTGATGGTCGATAGCGTTTATGAGCCGACCCGCGCCTTTTGTGCGCATGTGCTTGCCCCGCTCGGCATTGCCACGCGCTATTATGATCCGCTGATCGGCGCCGGCATCAGCGGTCTTTTTTCGGATCATACGCGAGCGGTGTTCCTCGAAAGCCCCGGCAGCCTCACCATGGAGGTCCAGGATGTGCCCGCGATCGCTGCCGCAGCCAGAGAGCGCGGCATCGTCAGCCTGCTCGACAATACCTGGGCGACGCCGCTGCTCTTTTCGCCCATCGAGAAGGGCATCGACCTCTCGATCCTCGCCTGCACCAAATATATTGGCGGCCATTCCGATCTCATGATGGGCTCGGTGACGGCCACGGAGGCATATTGGAGCCAGCTTCGGCGATCCGCGCAGCTTCACGGCCAATGCGTAAGCCCTGACGACGCCTCGCTCGCTGCCCGGGGCCTGCGTACGCTGGACGTGAGGTTGAAGGCGCACGAACAAAACGGCCTTGCCGTCGCGCATTGGCTGAAACAGCAGCCCGAAGTCGCACGGGTTCTTCATCCGGCACTCGGGGACTGCCCCGGCCATGAAAGCTGGAAACGGGATTTCCGAGGCGCCTCCGGCCTGTTCAGTTTCGTGCTCAATGGCGGCGATGATGCCGCGCGCGCCGGGTTGATCGACGGGCTGGAACATTTCGGTATCGGTTTTTCCTGGGGCGGCTATGAAAGCCTCGCTTTGCCTGTCGACCCGGCGTCGATCCGGTCCGCGACCGGGTGGCAAGCCGAAGGGCCGCTTGTCCGCCTGCACATCGGGCTTGAGGATCCGGAGGATCTGATTGCCGATCTTGCCCGCGGCCTTGCGCGTTTTCGAGGTGCGTGAAGATTTCACTGCCAGCGGGCACGCTGCCCAAATCAACGGCAGCCATTGCCACTTCGCCTTGCAGTGCGTCATGAATTGATCGTTTCTTGGGCAAACGACCGTGATAACTTTGCAACAACCTCTGCCTTTTTAGCCTCTTACGCCATTTACCTTTTGTTTCGGATTCTGCTGTGGTGCAAAAGGCCGCTGCTCGATAGGCAGCTGGTCCCACCCCAAGAGGTCCGGCCCTGTTGGCGCAGGGGAGTGATCCGAAACAGAAAAAGGGAAATACTCATGCGCTTCAATCTTCTTGGCATGTCGGCTCTTGCGCTGGCGGCAGTTTCTGCCCCGGCTTTCGCGCAGGACGCCGCCCCGGCCAGCGATTTCACCGTAACCGGCGGTGCGACCCTCGTGACCGACTATCGCTTCCGCGGCATTTCGCAGACCGACAAGCGCTTCGCCGTGCAGGGAACGCTGACCGTCAGCCACTCGTCCGGCTTTTATGCCAGCGTCTGGGGTTCTTCGATCGACGACTATATCGCAAATGGCGGCGACCAGGAAATTGACCTGATCGCAGGCTACAGCAAGGCGTTCGGCAGCATCACAGTCGATGGCGGCGTTCTCTATTACTATTATCCGGGTTCAGGCGGCATCACCACGGATTTCTTTGAGCCTTATGCGAGCGTCAAGACGACCTATGGCCCGGTGACCGCCAAGGTCGGCGTGGCCTTTGCACCGAAGCAGCATGCGCTTGCTTACGTCGGCGGCGCAAATGCTCGTGAGGACAATCTTTACGTCTATGGCGAACTCTCAGGCGCCGTGGGTCCGATCGCGCTGACCAGCCATCTCGGTTACAGCCATGGCCCCAGCTATCTCACCATCGGCAAGAACTATTGGGATTGGAACGTCGGCGCCAGCTACACTTGGAATCATCTGACCTTCGGCGTCAGCTATGTTGATACGAACAAGGATGCGCTCTCCCCGTCGGGACGTAATATTTCCAAAGCTGGCGTCGTCGGCTCGGTCGGCGTAGCTTTCTAACTTTTTCCATCAGTACGCGTAAGGGAAAGGGCTGCGAGCAATCGCAGCCCTTTCCCTATGAGCCGGAGCTCGTCACCGGATTCTTAACCTTCATCGCCGACAAGCCTGCCAAAAGGGTGGGTCGATCGGCATGCGAATTCTCTGGATCAGCTTGTTGCTGGCTGCAAATGCCGTCAGCGCCAACGCAATGGAATTGCCCGGAACGGGGCTGACGCTTTCCGGCGGAGCCACCGCCGTGACGGATTACCGCTTTCGCGGAGTCTCCCAAACGCGTAGCCGCCCAGCTTTGCAGTTTGATCTTTCACTCTCGCACCGTAACGGCCTCTATGCAGAGCTTTGGGGATCGACCATCGATCTTTACGACGATGATCCGGCCATCGGCTTTAAGGACGGGCTGGACGTGGAGGTCGATGCGATCGGCGGCTGGAGCGGCAACATTCTGCCCGGAGCCACGCTGGACGCCAACGTCACCTATTACATATATCCCGGCGTAACCGGCCCCGCCGATTATGCGGAGGCGCTGGCTTCACTTGCATTCGCGCTGGGGCCGGTAGGAGCCAAGATCGGCGGCGGCTATTTTCCTGACCAGAAGGCAACCGCGGATCATGGCGCGTGGTTCTACGGCGAACTCTCGACCGAAATCCCCACGGTCTGCACCATGACTGGCCATCTGGGCCGGCAGACCTTCGGGACGGGCTTCGGGACGGGTGCCGATTATTGGGAATGGTCGCTCACGGCGTCCCGCGAATTCGGCCCCTTCTCCGCGGGGCTCAGCTATGTCGACACCAATCTTCCGCGGGGCCAGCATGCGGGCGCGACGATCGTCGGATCGTTGGGTTTGAGCTTCTGAGCGCAAATTCGCTTCGCTACGGAAGCGGGATAGTTCGACACAACCAATCCCGCTATCTGGGCATCATCATGTTGCATGTTCAAAACCCAAATTCCTGCGTGCGCAGGCCTAACGCCGGCGCCTGACCGTGCAGCGCACGGGCCTGCTGGGCGGCTCATTCAACCCCGCGCATGGCGGGCATCGCCGTATTGCGCTCGGCGCGATCGCCGCGTTGCGACTCGATGAGCTGTGGATGATGGTGTCCCCTGGCAATCCGCTCAAGGACGACGCTGGCGACATGGCGCCGCTTGCGGCGCGGATGGCGTCCGCGCGTCGCATCGCCCACCACGCGCCGATCCGGGTGACCGCCATCGAGCGCGATCTCCATACCCGCTACACCGTGCAAACGCTCAGCTTCCTTGTCCGCCGCTATCCCAAGCGCCGGTTCATCTGGCTGATGGGAGCAGACAATCTCGCCGATTTCCACCGCTGGCGGCAATGGCGGAAGATTGCGATGACGGTTCCGATTGCCGTGATCGCTCGTCCCGGCTATAATGGCTGTGCCCGGACCGGACCGGCCTGGGCCTGGCTTCGGCGTTTCGTCCGGCCCGAGAGCCAGGCACAAAGATGGACGAACTGGAGACCACCGGCGCTCGTGTTGCTGCGCTTCGTACCCGATCCAGCATCCGCCACGCGGATCCGTCGCGGAAATCCCGGTTGGCATTTCTCACACAACCCCACTGGCCGGCGCGATCCGGTGACGCGCCGCCTGATAGCCTGAGGAGGCTCTTTGCCCGCACATAGTCCTGCGCGAGTCAGCGAAGGAACCGACCCATCGGCCGCGCTGCACGAACTCGTGCTCAAATCGCTCGACGACGATCAAGCCGTCGAGACCGTCTCCATTCCGCTTGCCGGCAAATCGACCATCGCCGACTATATGGTGGTCGCGAGCGGCCGCTCGAGCCGGCAGGTCGCGTCGATGGCCACCAAGCTCGCCGACAGGATCAAGCAAGAGACCGGCCGCACGCCGCGCATCGAGGGCTTGCCGACGGCGGATTGGGTACTGATCGATGCCGGCGACGTGATCGTCCATCTTTTCCGCCCCGAGGTCCGCAGCTTCTACAATCTCGAGCGGATGTGGGCTTTCGGCGAAGCGCCCGCGCCCGCCGTGGTCGGCGCCTGACGCGCCGCGTTGCTGCTTCACATCATCACCCGCGGCCGGATCGGCCAGGGGCCCGAAAGCGAGCTTGTCGATCGCTACATGAAGCGGATCGGCTGGCCCGTCCGTATCACGGAGCTGCCCGATCAGGGTGGGCGCATTCCTCCGCTCACCCCGGGAACCAAGCGGGTCGTGCTGGACGAGCGTGGCCGCCAGCTCGCGTCCAAGGCGTTCGCCGATCTGCTCGGCCGCTGGCGCGACGAGGGCGTTCGCGAAGCGCGCTTTATGATAGGTGCCGCTGACGGGCATGACGATCCCGTGCGGCAGGATGCCGACCTGCTGCTCGCTTTTGGCGCGGCGACATGGCCGCATCTGCTGGCGCGCGCGATGCTGGCCGAGCAGCTTTGGCGAGCGACCAGTATCCTAGCCAACCATCCCTATCATCGCGAGGGATGATGCGGCGTCTCCTCCCAATTGCTGCAACGCTGGTGTTGGGGGGAGCGGCGTTCGCCCAAACCATTCCCGATGAGCAAAAGGCGCTCGCTGAAGCCCAACAGGCCGCCGCAGCGGCAACGCGCCTGTCCGAACAACTGGAAGCAGCAGCTGCGAGCACCTTGGACGCTGCCGACAAAACCCGAGCGGAGGCCGCTGCGATCGCTGCGCGCATCCAGGAAAGCGAAGCGGCGATCGCTGCGGCCGAAGCGCGCGTGGCGCTCATCGAAAAGCTGCGGCGTATCCAGCATGCGCGGCTTGCCGCCCGCCAGCGCCCAATCGTGCGACTGACTGCGGCGCTGCAGATGATGGCGCGCCGCCCGCCTGCGCTGGCGCTGGTTCAGCCAGGTTCGATCGACGATCTGGTTCATGTACGATTGCTGCTGGCGGACACGCTCCCCCTCATCCGCCAGCGGACAGCCGGCCTGCGCGGAGAGCTGGATCGCGCCAACCGGTTGCGTACCCAGGCGGCGCTGGCGCTTGCGTCGGTCCGCCAGGAAAAGGCGGTGCTGCTCGCGCGGCGCACGGCGCTCGTTCATCTCGAAGCTGCGCAACGGGCGCAATCGCTCAAATTGGGCGACTCTGCCTTCCTTGAGCAGGAGCGCGCCCAGGCGATGGCCGAAAAAGCACGCGACATTGCCGATCTCATGAAATCGATGGATGCGCAGGCGGAAATATCCGCCAGGCTGGCATCGCTGCCGGGGCCGCTGCTTCGCCCCGCTATTCCAGGCGCTGCCGCCGCGCCAGCACCCGAAGCGCTACCCTCGACACCCCAGCGCCCGGTCTACAGGCTGCCGGTGCTCGGCCGCGTCGTCACCGGACTGGGGGAGATTTCGGAAACGGGCGTGCGCTCGCGTGGGCTTACGCTTGCGCCGCCGCCGAACGCGCAGGTTGTCGCGCCGGCAAGCGGTGGAATCCAATATGCCGGAAGCTTCCGCGGCTATGGCCAGATCCTGATCATCGATCATGGCGGCGGCTGGACCACCTTGATCACCGGCCTCGGAGGCGTCTCCGTAAAAGTGGGCGATACGGTGGTCCAAGGAAGCCCTGTCGGCCGGGCGGGCCCGGGCAACCCTCGCATCACCGTCGAGTTGCGCAGGCAGGGCGAGCCCGTCAATATCGCTCCGCTTGCGGCGCGCAGCTGAAAGCCTGTATCCTGGCTGCAATCGTGAAGGAAGATTCTCTCTGATGCCCAAGTTTCTGTTGCGTTCCGCCGGCCTTGTCGCGGCGGTGGCGCTCGTTCCAGCGATCAGTGCAGGCATGGCCGCCGTCGACGTCGACACCTATAAAGAACTCGATCAGTTCATGAGCGTGTTCGAGCGCGTTCGGTCCGACTATGTCGACAAGGTCGACGATCAGACGCTGATCCGCGGCGCGATCGACGGCATGCTCGCCAGCCTCGATCCGCATAGCTCCTACCTCGATGCACGCGATTTCCAGAATCTGAAGACCCAGACCGAGGGCAGCTATGGCGGCCTCGGCCTCACCGTTTCGATGGAGGACGGCGCGGTCAAGGTGGTTGCTCCGACCGAGGATTCGCCGGGCGATCGGGCTGGTATCAAATCCGGCGATTATATTACCCATCTTGACGGCCAGTTGATCTATGGCGGAACGCTCGACGAGGCGGTCGACAAGATGCGCGGCAAGCCCGGCACCAAGATCCGCCTCACCATCGTTCGCCCCGGCCGCGACAAGCCGTTCGACGTTACCCTCGTGCGCGAGGTCATCCAGCTCAAGGCAGTGAAATGGGAAGTCAAGAACCGCGTCGGCATCGTCAACATCAATAGCTTCAGCAAGACCACGGGCGAAGGCGTACGGGCCGCGCTTACAGGCATCGACAAGGCGACCGCGGGCCATCCGCTCGGCTATGTGGTCGATTTGCGGTCCAACCCGGGTGGCCTGCTGGATCAAGCCATCGAAGTCTCCGATGCCTTCCTTGAGCGCGGCGAGATCGTTTCACAGCGCGGCCGCGATCCGAGCGATATCGAGCGCTATTACGCACATGCGGGCGATCTTGCGCACGGCCTGCCGGTTGTTGTGCTGGTGGACTCGGGTTCGGCCTCAGCTGCGGAGATCGTTGCCGGCGCGCTGCAGGATCAGCGACGCGCACTGGTGATGGGCGAGACGAGCTTCGGCAAGGGATCGGTCCAGACCCTGCTCCAGCTCACCGACGATACCGCGCTCCGGCTCACCACCGCACGCTATTACACGCCCTCGGGCCGCTCGGTGCAGGAGGGCGGGATCAAACCCGACATCCCCGTGCCCCAGCTCACCGATTCGGACCGCAAGGACCGGCCGCGCCTGCGCGAGGCGGATCTCCGCCGTCACCTAATCAATGAAGCCAAGATCAATGACGATGTGCTGGAGGATGATGCCAAAGACGATCCACGCTTCGCCGGCACCCCGGAAACGCTGGAGAAAGCCGGCATCAAGGATTTCCAGCTCGATTATGCGGTGAAGACGATTGCGCGGCTGGCCAATCTTCCAGCCACGCCGGCGCTTGCATCGGCGAAGGGCAGCCGCCGCTGATCGCGATGGCTGCGGCCCGAGGGATCATGTGGCCACCTCTTTCGGTGGAGAAAGGGGCGGCATGACCCGTTTCGCAACGGCCCGCCTGCTTGCGCTGCTGCTTCCGCTTGCGCTGATCGCAGGCGCATTGGGATCGCAGCTCATCGGCGGGCTCTATCCGTGCGAAATGTGCCATTGGCAACGCTGGCCGCACTATGCGGCGATCCTTCTGGCACTGCTCGCCTTCCTGGTCCCTTCCCCCGCCGCTCAGAAAAGCCTTGTGCTTCTTGCCGCCGCCGCAATCGCGATCAGCGGGGCGATCGGCGTGTTCCACGCCGGGGTGGAATATGGCTGGTGGCAAGGAATCACGGAATGCAGCGTGCTGAACGCCGGCAGTGGGCAAAGCAGCCTGGCTGACATCATGGCCAGCCCACTGATCCGCTGCGACGTGCCGCAATGGACGCTGTTCGGCATTTCTCTCGCTGGATACAACGCCATCTTTTCGCTGGGCGGCTCAGCGCTTATCTTATGGCTATGGCTGAAATCCCGCTGACCGAAGCTGATTCCGCGACGATGCTTCGCGTCGATCAGGCAGGCGAATTCGGCGCGACCCGCATCTATGATGGCCAGCGCGCCATCTTCGGTGATCGGCATCCAATCTCGCGCCTCATTGCACGCATGGCAGCACAGGAGCAGGCGCATCGCGTACATTTTGATCGGATGATGGCCGAGCGCGGCGTGCGGCCCACGCTGCTTGCTCCGGTTTGGAACCTTGCCGGTTTTGCGCTGGGCGCGGCGACCGCCCTGATCGGGCCGGAAGCTGCCATGGCGTGCACCGCCGCTGTCGAAACCGAGATCGATCGCCACTATGGCAAGCAGCTCGAAGAACTGGGCGATCGCGATCCGGAGCTGCGGGGAGCGATTACCGAATTCCGGGCCGAAGAGATCGAACATCGTGACACCGCTATCGCCGCGGGAGCCGAGGCTGCGCCAGCCTATCCGCTGCTGTCCGCCGCGATCCGGCTCGGCTGTCGCGCCGCGATCGCATTGTCACAGCGAATTTAGGGGACTTCAGCGCTGCTGTTGCGTTAGAGGAAAGCGACAAGGAGGGACTTCGCCATGCGCAGAACGCTGCTGCCCGTCGCGCTCATCGCGCTACTGATTGCAATCACTGGCGCGCCCTCCCCGCTACTCGCTCAACCGGGCGGGGTGGTGAAGGACATCTTCGGTAATGAGAAGTGCCCTGTTAGCAACGGCGAAGAGATCGTGGTGTGTCGCCGCTTTCCAGAAAGCGAGCGCTATCGCATTCCCAAGGATTTGCGGGACGCAGCCAAGGATGCTCCTGCCCCCAACTGGGCGAACCGGGCGATGGCGCTTGAATATGTCGGCCGCAGCGGCACCAGCTCCTGCTCGCCAGGCGGCGGCGGAGACTGGACGGGATGCTGGACGCGGCTGATGAAGCAGGCCAAGGCGGAGCGGAAGGACGAGAAGAAGGCGGAGCAGGATATCCCGCTGCCACATTAATCCTGCGCTCATTCACTCCGGCGGAAAAGGCTGCATGAAAATTTGGCGAATCCTCATGTGCGTGCCGTCGCTGGCGGCCATTTCTCCTGCAGCGGCCGCGGATCCGCCGCCGAAGGAGCCAACGAAGTACACCACGCTCATAATCTACGGGGATGATGCTTGTCCGCGCAGCAGCGACGAGGAAATCATCGTGTGCGCCCGCGAACCTGAAAGCGAGCGTTACCGCATTCCAAAACGGCTGCGCCGCGAGAAGCCAAAGGCGGAAAACCGGAGCTGGGCCGACCGCGCTCAGGTGCTCGAAATGGTCAACCGCCGCGGGATCCCGAACAGCTGCTCGCCGATCGGCAGCAATGGTCAAACCGGTTGCATGGCGCAATTTCTCCGCCAGGCACGCGAGGAGCGCGAGCAACAGCAAAGGGAAGGGCCCGAGGCGCCCTGAACACCCGCCGGAACAAGCCGGCGCACCAGCAATTCAGCCGCATATGTACCGTGCTGTCCTGACCGGCCCGCATGATTTCGAAAGCTGGCGCGATACCGCCCGTCCGCTGGCGCTGGCGGGAATTCTACCCGACGAGATCATATGGGACGTCGGGGAGACAGCGAGTGTCTCGCCCGCGCCCCCCGCTGGCGAGGCGCAGCTATCGGTGCCCCGTGCCTTTGTCGATCTCGCGCGGCAGGCGATTCTCCATGCCGATCCCGAGCGCTTTACGATCCTCTATGCGCTGCTCCTGCTGCTCGGCCAGGATCGTAAACTGATCGAGGATCGGAGCGATCCGCTCGTTGCGCGCGTTGAGGCGATGGCACGTGAGGTCAGCATGGCGAAGACGCGAAAGATCAGGCAAGACAGCAACAGCGAAGCGGCGTGGGTGGCGCTGCGCGATGAGGCAATGGGCTGCACCCGCTGCCACCTCTACAAAAATGCAACCCAAACCGTGTTCGGCGAGGGTCCGGCGGACGCCAGGATGATGCTGGTGGGCGAGCAGCCTGGCGATCAGGAAGACCTTCAAGGTCATCCTTTCGTTGGCCCGGCGGGTCAGATGCTGGATCGCGCGCTCGAGAAAGCGGGCGTCGATCGCATGCAGGTCTATGTGTCGAATGCCGTCAAGCATTTCAAATTTGAGCCGCGCGGCAAGCGCCGCATCCATTCCAAGCCTAATGCCGGGGAGATCTCGGCCTGCCGTTGGTGGATCGATCAGGAGCGCGCGCTGATCCGGCCACGCGTGATCGTGGCCCTGGGCGCGAGCGCGGGACATGCGCTGCTCGGCCGCGCCATAACTATCAGCCGGATGCGCGGCACGCCCATCCCGCTCGAGGACGGCAGCGAATGCCACATCACCATTCACCCAAGCTATTTGCTGCGCATCGATGACGATGCACGTGCGCGGCAGGAATATCAGCTGTTCGTGGAAGACCTTGCACGTGCCCACGCTGCCGCCGCGTCTTGAACCCCGCCGTCGAAGTTCCCATCTTCCTGAATCATAATGTGAAAACGCGACAAGCTGAGTCGCAAATGCGGCGAGCCGAGTCGTCCGTTAGGCAGGGGTCAACTTGTATGATCCTATGCTTTCACGTTAAATTGGCTCACAGGATGTTTGGGCGGGTATTCGTTGAATCGAATTAAAAAGATTTTCGCAGTTGCCGCTGCCGTTTCGCTAACCGCTTCTACTGGACTGGCGCGCGAATATGTTGTGCAGTTGCCTGCGCCCGCCGATCCGGTCGTCGCACCCGCTCCGCTCAACCCACGTGCCATGCCGGTCGGACCGCGCTATGCGGCCGTGCTGATGGACGCGCATAGCGGCGAAATTCTCTACGCAAACGCCTTCCGCGAACTGCGCCACCCCGCCTCGATCACCAAGGTGATGACGCTGTTCCTGACGTTCGACGCGCTCGCCGCCGGCACGCTCAAGCTCACCGATCCGGTGATCTTCTCGCCGCACGCCGTCTCCCAGCGGCCATCGAAGCTCGGGATCGAAGCGGGCCACAGCATCACGGTCGATCAGGCCATTCGTGTCGTCGCCGTGAAATCAGCGAACGACGTTGCGATGGCGCTCGCTGAAAAGATCGGCGGCAACGAGAAAAACTTCGTCGCGATGATGAACCGCAAGGCGCGCCTGCTTGGCATGCATGACACGGTCTACGCCAATCCGTCGGGCCTGCCGGATCCCAATAACGTGACCTCGGCTTACGATATCGCGCTGCTCTCCTCCGCGATGTTGCGGACCCACCCGACTCGCTATGCCTATTTTTCCCAGCGGAATTTCGCCTATGGCAAGCAGACGTTCGAAAACCACAACCACCTGCTCGGCAAGGTCGTCGGCATGGACGGGATCAAGACCGGCTATACCGTCGATGCAGGATTCACGCTTGCCGCCTCGGCGCTTCGCGACAATCGCCGCCTGATCGCGGTGGTGCTCGGCGAACCTTCCATTTCGGCGCGCAATCGGGACGCGACTGCGTTGCTAGAGGCCGGCTTCACAGTCTTGAAGGAACGGGCGAACGGCGTCCGCGTCGCGGTTGAGGATGCGCTGCCGCAGGCGCAGCATCCAGCGTTCCGCACGGCCGAGCCGGTAACAGAGCAGGGCTCGAATGACGACCCGAAAGTCGTCAAAAAAACCACGCTTAAGAAGAAATCCGGCAGAAAGGCACCGGCGAGAAAAGACCCGGTTAAAAAAATATCGGCTCGGAAAACCTCGAGCAAAAAGGCTCATGCATCCGCGCAGGGGTCGCATAAAACTTCGCACAGTACCCATCAGAAGAAGCAGGGTTAGGTTCGGACGCGATAGCGCCGATCAGCAGGGCGCAATCATCTTTACCTGAATGAGCTGGCGCCCATAGCGTTGCCCTTCGACGCGCACGGGCGTTTCGATCAGATGCAGCGGGATGCGGTCCATTTCCAGCCAGATGTCCCGGCCGTCGCCCGTCCGCAGCACATAACAGTTATCCTTGCAAATCAGGTGGCCCGACTCGCTACAACGATCGGCGGCAAGAGCAACATCGTCCTGATGATCGTCCATCGATAGCTCCCGAGAACATTCTCAGTGCCATCCTCCCCACGATCCAACATTAACTCAGACTCGGGCTGACGCAAATATGTCACAAAGCTTAGCTGCTCAGGCTTCGAGCCGATCGGAATGCGTTCGTCTCATTCGCGCAACGTTTTGGCGCAGGAGGGCGCCGATGAAGAAAAAGCCTGCGATCAAGGTCAGCCAGTTTGCCGGCTCAGGAACGGCGGCGGTCGGTATCAGCGGCACCGGCTGATTCGCGTCGCCGGAAGAGTTCGTTCCGGGCAGCCCGGTTTCGCTACCGCCACTGCTTGAACTCACCGGGTTGGTCATCATGCTTCCGCCCGAACTGCCCGAAGAGCTGAAACTGGAGGTAGAAGTGGTCTGTGTCGAACCGCCGGGGCCGGCGCTGTTGTCAGCAATGGCTTGGGGATTGCTGTCCGTGGCTGGCGGAGGGCATCCAAACTTCCCTGCGACTTGAGGGCCGAGCGCCTGGATATCGGCGCAGTTCAGGATCATGCCGCCCGCTCCGCCACCGCCGCCGCCCGAACCCCCGCCGAAACCCTGGAATGGGCCGCCGCTGATTCCGCCCTTGCCCGGCAGCGTAAAGCCTGCGTGCGCAAATCCGTCGACAGGCACATTGCCGAACGCCAGGTTCCAGCCATGCTGATGGGGATGCTTGTCTTCTTCGATATAGGCACCCGGATCTTCCGGGCCGCCCTTGCCGTTGAACGCTTTGGGCGTTCCCAGCGCTAAAGTTATGCCTTCATGGGGGCGGCCAAACAGCTTCGCCTTGGCATGAGCGATCGGCTCGCGCATCGCCGACTTGTGGGCAGGCGCTGGCCAACCCAGCAGCCAGTCTCCAAACAGCGCGGTTGCAAGGGCTGCGGCAAGAATGATGAACAAGAGACGGGTTCGGCGACGGCGCCGCGCTGCCGGATCAGGAGACATTTCTTGCACGTCCATCGCTCACTCCACAAGGACCGGGCCTGTTGAGGCGCAAGAGCCGTGCCAAAAAGGGCCGGCGCGCCGCTGCAATTGCCGACGATGGTTAGCCAAATTTAACGGTGTAAAGCTTGTCGACAGGCTAAGGTTGAAACGGACGCGAAACTGCCGCTAAGCAGCGCCGATGCCATCCTCATCATTGCGCTCCTGGCCGCGCCGGATCATGAGCTGGATTGTACGAGCCGTGATCGGCTTCGTGGCGCTTTCGCTGCTATGGGTGGTGATCTATCGTTTCGTGCCCCTGCCGGTCACGGCCACAATGCTGGCAAATGCGCTCGACGGCCGTGGCATCACCAAAGATTGGATGCCACTTTCGCAAATGGATCCGAACATGGCGCGCGCCGCAATCGGCGGCGAGGATTGGAATTTCTGCACGCATCACGGCTTTGATTTCAAAGCGATCCAGCAAGCCATGAAGGAGAATGAGCGCGGCGGGCGCATTCGGGGCGGCTCTACCATCAGCCAGCAGACGGCAAAAAATGCGTTTCTCTGGCAAGGCGGCGGCTTTTTCCGCAAGGCGCTGGAATCCTGGTTCACGCTTCTCATCGAGCTGATCTGGGGCAAGTACCGGATCATGGAGGTGTATCTCAATATCGCTGAAACCGGCATCGGCACCTACGGGGCAAATGCCGGCGCGATGCGATACTTCCATCATGATGCCTCGCGCCTGACGCCGACCGAGGCCGCGCGCATTGCCGCGGTGCTGCCTTTGCCCAAGAAGCGGGAAGCCATTTCCCCTTCTGGCTTCACCCTGCGGCACGGCAACATGATCGCACGGCGCGTGGGCATCGTGCGGCGCGTCGGCTTCGATCGCTGCCTGCGCGGCTGACCGCTCAGCCCAGCCCCATCAGGCTCAACACTTCCTTCCGGCTGCGTTCGTCATCGCGAAACACGCCCATCATGCGGCTAGTCGTCATCGAAACGCCCGGGGTGCGGACGCCGCGCGCCGTCATGCAGGCATGGCTGGCTTCGATCACGACGGCGACACCCTGCGGCTTGAGATGATCCCAGATGCAGTCCGCCACCTCCGCGGTCAGACGCTCCTGAATCTGCAGGCGTCGGGCAAAGCTGTGAAGCACGCGCGCGAGCTTGGAGATGCCGACCACAAGCCGGTCGGGGAGATAGGCGATATGCGCCTTGCCGATGATCGGCGCCATGTGATGCTCGCAGTGCGACTGGAAGGGGATATCTCGCAACAGCACGATCTCGTCATAGCCGCCAACTTCTTCGAAGGTGCGCGTCAGGTGCCCTGCGGGATCTTCAGCATAGCCCTGACAATATTCCTTCCAGGCGCGCGCCACCCGCTTCGGCGTATCGAGTAGCCCCTCCCGCGTGGGATCGTCGCCAGCCCAGCGGATCAAGGTACGGATCGCATCGGCGACCTCGTCGGGCACAGGGATTTTCGCGGGCGGTTGGATCAGGTCGCCATCTTCGGGTTCAGCCGGCACTATCAAATCCTCTCGTTACAGCTCCGCCCATAAGCGACGAGACCGCCAATGTCACCGCGAACGATGGCGGATGTTCGGCGGCCGCCCACGCCGCACGAGCGGCCGCCGCACCCGGCGTGGCCCATGGTGGACCGGCATGTGATTGGCGCCTTGCGGCAGCTCGAAGCGGAGCGAAGCCGAAATGGGATTGGCCTCCACCAGCCGAAGCTCAAGTCGCTGGCCGATATGGTAGCTTTCACCGGACTCCTCGCCGATCAGGCTGCGTGCGGCTTCATCATAATGGAAGCGCTCGACACCAAGCGTCGAGACCGGCACCAGCCCATCGCCGCCCAGATCCTCGACGGTCGCAAAAAAGCCGAACGGCTGCACCCCGGTGATCCGGGTCGGCAGCAGCTGCCCGACCTGGGTGGAGAGATAGGCGGCCACGTAGCGGTCGATCGTCTCCCGCTCCGCCTCCATTGCCCGGCGCTCGGCCTGGCTGATGCGCTCGCCCAGCGCGTCCATTTGCTCGGCCTCACCTCTCGTTAGCCCTCCTGCGCCGAGACCATAGGCATCCACCAGCGACCGATGCACGAGCAGATCCGCATAGCGCCGGATCGGCGAGGTGAAATGGGCATAGCTGCCAAGCGCGAGGCCGAAATGGCCCTGGTTCTTGGGTGCATAATAGGCTTGGGTCTGGCTGCGTAGCACGGCTTCCATGATTTGCGGTCGCGCATGCTCATCCTCGATACGGCCGATCACGCGATTGAAAGTCTCTGGGCGGATCACCTGCCCAAGCGCGAACTCCATGCCAAAGGTTGCCAGATAGTCCTTGAGCGAGACGAGCTTTTCGCGGCTGGGCGGTTCGTGAACGCGATACATTACCGGCGCTTTTTTCGCTTCGAGCGCTTTGGCCGCAGCGACATTGGCGGCGATCATATAGTCCTCGATCAGCCGGTGCGCATCAAGCCGATCGCGCGTGGCAACCGAAGCGATCCGGCCCTTCTCATCCAGCACCACACGGCGCTCGGGCAAATCCAGGTCGAGCGGCTGGCGATCGTCGCGCGCCTTGCTCAGTGCTTTCCAGCATGCCCAGAGCGGTTTCAGCGCCAGCCCGGTGAGTGGATGCTCGATCGTCCCGTCGATCGCTGCCTGTGCGTCCTCATAGGCGATGTTGGCCGCGATCCGCACGACCGCGCGGCTGAAACGGAAGGCCGTCAGCTTGCCTGCGGCAGAGATGGTGAGATGGCAGACGAGGGCCGCGCGGTCCTCATTTTCCTTGAGCGAGCAGATGTCGGCCGACAATATCTCGGGCAGCATCGGGACGACCCGGTCCGGAAAATAAACGCTGTTACCGCGCTTGCGCGCCTCGCGATCAAGCGCGGCATCGGTGCGAACATAGTAGCTCACGTCCGCGATCGCGACGATCGCCCTGAAGCCGCCGCGATTCTCCGGATCGTCATCCGCCTGCGCCCAGACCGCGTCATCGTGATCGCGGGCGTCGGCTGGATCGATCGCAACGATCGGCAGATGGCGCAGATCTTCGCGTCCCTCGCCGAGCGGTTGCTTCGCCGCGCGCGCAGCCTCCTCGATCACCTCGTCCGAGAAAATATGCGGCAATCCGAACTTGTGGATTGCGACAAGGCTGAAGCTGCGCGGCGCGAACGGATCGCCCAAATGTTCGATCACGCGAGCGGTAATTCGGGGCGGCCGCCCTGCCTTCTCGGCCAAGACCAGGTCGCCGACATCGGAATCAGCGGCATCAGACACCGGAACGTCTCGCCGTTCGCGCTTGTCGACGGGCTTGAGCCAGAGCCGGTCGCCTTCGCGGTGAAGCACCCCCAGCATCAGCTCTGCACCGCGCGCCAGCTTCTTCATTGGATGCGCGACCAGCCCGCGTCCCGCTTCCTCGGTGCGGGCGAGAATGCGATCGCCGACGGCAAGCGCGCTGCGCTTGCGCCCCTCGATCACCCGCAACTTGGGCGGAACGCCTTCGCCATGCCAGCTTTCGGGAATGGCGAAAGGCTGACCGTCGTCGCCGACTTCGACGATGCGCAGAACCGTCACTTTCGGGACACCGCCCATTTTGTGGAAAGCACGGCCGGGGCTGCTATCGATCAAGCCTTCATCGGCCATGTCCTTGAGCAAGGCCTTGAGCGCGATCTTCTCCTGCCCGTGCAAGCCGAAGGCACGCGCGATCTCCCGCTTGCCGGCAGGCGACGAACTCTCGCTGATGAAATCGAGGATTTGCTGGCGGCTTGGCAAACCGGGTGCGGGACGACGAGGCATGTGCCCCATGTAGGAAGTCTCAGAGCGTGGCGCGAGCTTTCTCGTCGTTGCGACGGCGCAGATCCTCGACGCAGCGTATCGCGGTCAGACCATCCCAAAGCCCCGGCTTTTTTCGTGCGCTGCGCGGTTCGGACAAAGCGGCCTTCAGCGTGTCCACCAAGCGCTCGACCTTTACCAGCCGGCTGGTCCCTTCGCTGATCGTGATCGGCCGCTCCGTATTGTCCCGAAGCGTGAGGCAGGGAATGCCGAGATAGGTCGTTTCCTCCTGGATGCCGCCTGAGTCCGTAACGATGGCAGCCGCGCCGCTCACCAGCGCCATGAAGCGGATATAGGGCGCGGGGCCCGTGAGCCTGATTCCCGCCGCCTCAAGGCGCGGAAGCAATTCCGCAGCCTCAAGCCGTTGCCGCGTGCGCGGATGAATGGGGAAGACAAGCGGAAGCTGCCGCTGCGCCTCTTCCAGCGCCGCCACCAGCTCCGTGAGCTTGACCCGATCATCGACATTGGACGGCCGGTGCAGCGTCACCACGCCATATTCGCCTTTCTTCAGCCCAAGTTCGGCCGGCCAGGAACAGCCTTCGATCCTGGGCCGCACCAGTTCGTAGCTATCCATCATGATGTTGCCCACGCGGGTTACGCGATCCTCCGCTATGCCTTCACGCTTGAGATTTTCATCGGCATCGGGCGAGGGTGTCCACAGCACGTCGGCAATGACGTCGGTGACAAGCCGATTAATCTCCTCGGGCATGTCGCGATCCCAGCTTCGCAGTCCCGCCTCCAGATGAACGGTGGGGATGCGCAGCTTGGCGCCCACCATTGCGCATGCTGCGGTGGAGTTCACATCGCCCACGACAACGAGCCAATCCGGCCGGTGGGCCTGCACGACTTTTTCATATGCAATCATTACACCACCGGTCTGCTCCGCATGGCTTCCAGAACCTACGCCCAGATGAAAATCGGGCGCAGGCAAGCCGAGATCGGCGAAAATATCGTCCGACATGGCGGCATCATAATGCTGCCCGGTATGAACAATGGCCGGTTCGAAATCGACGCTGGCCCGCAACGCATGCCAGAGCGGGGCGATCTTCATGAAGTTCGGCCGGGCCGCGGCGACCAGGTGGATGTAACTGGGCTTTGTCATTGGATGTTCCGATATCGTTGCGATTGCTCTAGCAGCATTTACTTTCATCGAAGTTGCGCATTGTGTTGGCGGTGCATGCCGTGGCAAGGCTCAGCGCATAGTTCGGGAGAAAATATGGCCAACCCTGTCGCGCATGCGCCATTCATCGTCGGCATCGGCGGAGCTGCAAATGCAGGATCCTCCACCGAGCGCGCTTTGATTCTGGCGCTGGCATCGGCGGAAAAAGCAGGCGCGCGGACGCAGATGTTCGGCGGCGAGGCGCTCGCGAAGCTTCCTCACTATATGACGGCAGGTTTTCGTGAATCGGAGGAAGGCAATGCGCTTGTTTCAGCCATCCGATCCGCCGACGGCGTGATCGTCGCGAGCCCTGGTTATCACGGAAGCATTTCGGGCCTTGTAAAAAATGCAATCGACTATGTTGAGGAGACTGCGAAGGACGAGCGGGTCTATCTCGATGGCATTCCCGTGGGCTTGATCGCGACCGCGTATGGCTGGCAGGCTACCGGCAGCACGCTGACCACGTTGCGCTCGATCGTTCACGCGTTGCGAGGGTGGCCAACGCCGCTCGGCGCCGCGATCAACAGCTCGGGTGGCATTTTCAAGGACGGCGTCTGCACCGACGAGGGTGCAGCGCGCCAGCTCGATCTAGTCGGGCGTCAAGTTTATGAGTTTGCCAGGCTCAGACTGACGAATCCGGCGGTAACGAACACAGGTGACGCAGAAAACTAACCAAGTAGTTAGCAAAAATAATCAGAGCATTTTTCGCCCATTTCCACCTGAAAAGTGGCATGGCCAATGCCAAAATCATGCTCGATGGTATGGGCTGCCTCCGCCAGAAACGCATCGCCAGGGTGGCCGCCGGGCATGACGAGATGGGCGGTCAGCGCGTTGGTGGTTGTGCTCATGGGCCAAATATGAAGGTGATGAACCGCGGTAACGCCCGCAAGCCCGCGCAGCCGTTCAGCCACTGCATCGGGGTTGATCGCGGGCGGCACGGCATTGAGCGCCAAGCCGAGCGCATCACGAAATAGTCCCCATGTGCCAGCGACGATGACCGCGACGATCAGGAGACTCATCGCGGGATCGATCCACTCCAGACCGGTCAGCAGCACGATGATGCCTGCGGCTACGACGCCAGCGGAAACCACCGCATCTGCGATCATGTGCAGGAATGCACCGCGGATGTTGAGATCACCCTTGCGGCCGCGCACGAACAACAACGCAGTGGCGGCGTTGATCAAAATGCCAATCGCAGCCACCACGATCATCGTCATGCCAGTCACCAGCGGCGGATCAAGCAGCCGGCGAATCGCTTCCAAGGCGATTGCGCCGCACGCCAGCAGGAGCAGAATTGCGTTCGTCAGCGCCGCGAGGATCGAGGATCCCTGCAATCCATAGGTGTAGCGCCGCGTCGGGGGCCGCTTAGCCAGGAGATAGGCTCCCCAGGCGAGCGCAAGTCCCAGCACGTCAGAAAGATTGTGTCCGGCATCCGCCAGGAGCGCCATCGAATTTGCGAGCAGGCCAGCCGCGGCTTCCACAAGGACGAACGCAATGTTGAGGGCAATGCCGACCCCGAATGAGCGGCCATAGTCTATCGGCGCTCGATGGGCGTCCCCGTGAGAATGGTCGTGAGGGTGTCCGTGCATCGCTGACATGATCTGCCGATATCAGCTTCGACTGCACATCTCCACGCTTGCCAGCACCTGTTTCAGAGTAGGTTTGGTTTTGGCTGAGGGAGGACGCAACAGGCTTGCCAGAAGCGACTCGCTTCGAAGTCTTTTCAGCTCATAAAAAGGGAGCCGGCCTTCCGACCGGCTCCCTCATTTAGGCTACCGAAGGGCAGCAGCCGTGGCTTAGCTGCCCGAACCCGGCCCGAAGGTGATTTCCACACGACGGTTCTGCGGTTCACGCACACCATCGGCGGTTTCGACCAGCGGGTGGCTTTCGCCGAACGCCTGGGTCTGGACCGCAGCATCGGGCACGCCCTTGCCGACCAGATAGGCCTTGGCGGCATCGGCGCGACGCTGCGACAGCGCCATATTATATTCGTCCGAACCCGCACGGTCGGCGTGGCCGGCGAGCATCACCTGAGCCTGACCCGTCGTCGAATAAGCCTGGGCGGCGTTGTCGAGGATCGACGCAGCTTCCGGCGTAATG
>Ga0157380_10000601_pt1 | contig 22187 bp, 23 predicted proteins | sample S35metaG_FD_119757 | JGI IMG/M metagenome (GOLD analysis project Ga0157380, IMG submission 119757) | Switchgrass rhizosphere microbial communities from Kellogg Biological Station, Michigan, USA - S3-5 metaG | ecosystem: Host-associated > Plants > Roots > Rhizosphere > Soil | place: USA...
GTTGCCCTCGGCGATGGCCGCACCATCATCGGTCTGGTAACGACAAGAGATGATACCGCCGAGATCAAAGGCACGAGTGGATCCGTAAGTTTCAATCGAGGTGATGTTCGGGCCATTAGATCTGAAGCTGAGCAGAAGATCTACGAGAGTACTCTCGACCCGGGCTGGTTTGAGCAATGGACCGGTGGCGCAGATTTTGGTATCGCGCTTACGAGGGGGAACTCAAACACCACGAACATGGCTTTGGGTCTCGCAATGTCACGCGAGACGAGCCGCGACAAAACTAGCGTGTATGCTGCCGGCATTTACAACCGAGAGAAGACTGCCGGGATTTCACGGACGATAGCGAACACGGTTCGCTTTGGCGGTCGATACGATAGAGACTTCAACCGCAAATGGTTTGGCTACGGGTTTACTGACTTCGAACGCAACGGACAACAAAACTTGAACCTTCGTTGGGTGTTAGGCGGCGGGCTTGGCTATCACGCCATTCGTAGTGAACGCACCAGACTTGATCTCCTAGGCGGATTGGCGATGAACCGAGAGTACTTTGACGGTTTCGACAACGACCGCACGTCGCTCGAGGGACAGGTGGGTCAAACCCTGGATCATCAGTTCAGCTCACGCGTATCGTTGAAAGAACAACTCTTCGTCTTTCCGAACCTATCAGACGGCGGTGAATATCGAATCAACTTCGACACCTCGCTGGTCACTGATGTGACAAAACGGATTGGATGGCACATCACCCTGAGTGATCGTTACCTCTCGAATCCACCACCCGGATTTAGACAAAACGATCTGCTGTTAACTACAGGCGTGAAGCTTAAGCTGGGAACGATAAGGTAAAGGTCAAGAATTTAGCGAACGACTGTTAGCGTAAGGCGTTATCAATCGCGTCTCTTAATCGACTCCCGCCTTCTTTTGGTGAATAGCCCGCCCAGTGGTTGACGATGTTACCGCCTGCGTCAACGACCAGCGTTTGCGGGATTGCTCGCTTAGTTCCCATTAGCAGGCGCGCAGTTTCTTTGTCTGCCCACCCCAGGATAAAACCAAATCCCATGTCATGTACAAACTTGTTCACTAGAGGAGCAGCAGCTTTATCGTCGACGGTCAGCGCAACGAATTCAACATTCCGACCGACGAAGTCCTTCCGAACCTTTTCGTATTCAGGGATTTCTCTCCGGCATGGACCACACCATGTTGCCCAGAGGTTGATCACCAAAACCTTGCCGGAAAAATCGCGGAGACTAAAACTATTGTCATCCAGCGATCTGATTCGACGCTCCAGCAGGCTCTCAGGAAGGAAAAGCAAAGTCGTTGGCGGTGCTGCTGCGGTAGGCTTCCGTTCGGGTTCCGGATTAACTGGAGCCTGCACTGGTGGCGGGGGTGCAGTCCTGACAGTGTTTATTCTTCTGCCAGATTGGGAAAAGGCTAGACTGGCGAAAACAGTTATCAGAAGAAATAGTGGAAGGGAGAACTTCCTCATGGCCATCAACTCCGGGGGTGGAAATTCGAACCGCTCAATTGGGTCGCCTAAGAATACCGCTTCTTTTGGTCGCGAGAAAAGTACCAGCCAATGACCTCCCTGGAGTTCGTCTGCCCAACGAGAGTTTGATCTTGGTCACCTCGCAATTAGTAATGAGGCGATGCCGCTCCGGCAAACTGCTTAACAAACTAAAGTTTTAGTTGACAGCGGCGCCTCGTTCGCTGTATATGCTACTAAAGTCTTAGTAAGGGAGTTGAAATGCCACGCCGCAAGAGTGAACAGATGACGCCGTTGGAATTGGAGATCATGCAGGTGCTTTGGGAAACCGGACCTGCAAGTGTCCAGACCGTTCAAAGAGAACTTAAAAGGGAACTGGCTTATACAACGGTCCAAACAATGCTCACTGTACTGCACCGGAAAAACCGCGTCAGGCGAACACTTAAAGACAAGGGCTACATCTACAGGGCCTCGCTTAGTCGGTCCAAATTCACGGGTTATGCGCTTCGGGAGATGATCGATCGCTTGTTCGGTGGATCGGCAGAGGGTTTGGTCGTCAGCCTGCTACAGGAAAAGCATCTTACGCGCGAGAAATTGAAGAGCCTGCACGAGCTGCTGGAGAAAGAGGAAACAAAATGATCAGAGCGGGCGAGTTTGTACTCAGTTTCTTGTTGAACTCTCTGTGGCAGATCCCGGCAATCTGCATGGTGACTTTCGCCAGTGCTTATTTACTGAAGAACTGTGGGGCTCAATATCGACATGTCTTGTGGATCGTCGCATCGGCCCTCTGTCTGATCGCTCCTCTGGTCAGTGCCGCGGGATTCAGGCCTGCGTTTCCTTCAGGCAACGAAGCATCGACGCCAGTTGCTTCTCGTCCGGTTGCTGCTGAGCCGCAGGCGTCTAACACTGGAGAAATGCCTGCGCTAAACCGCTCAGCAAATAAAAACCGGCAGATAGAATTCAATGCAACGCCGAAGCTTATTCAACTGGCTGTGGTTGGCTACGCATTGTTCATTCTCCTTTGCAGCGTCAGGCTTGCGCGGCAATGGATCACCAACGAGAGACTCAAAGCGTCCGTAACAGACGTAGGCCTCCCGATCAGGGTTGAGACTACGGCAATGTACTGCCGCAGGCTGTTCCAACTGAAGCACGTCAACGTCGTGAGATCAAATACGGCGCGCGTCCCATGCACCTTAGGTGTCCGCCGTCCGCTGATCGTCCTTCCGGATTCATTTTGTGACAACGCTAACGACGAAACACTGCTGTCAGTGATCGCACATGAGATGACTCACGTGCAGCGCAGAGATTTTCTTACCAAGCTCATTTGCGAATGTATTTCGCTGCCCATTTCATTCCATCCGTTCAACGCTTTCATCAAGCGGCAGATTGAACGCGAACGAGAGTTAGCATGTGATGAATTGGTGACTAGACGTGCAGTGGTCCGAGAAACATATGCGCGATCGTTGTTGACGGCAGCGGATCTGGCGATGGTTGGTGCTCGTTACGGCACGGCGTTGAGTATTTTCGACGGCATGACTCTCGAGAAGAGGATTAAGCAGCTGGTGGAAAACAGAGTGCCGTTGAGTCGACGTACGGCGCGACGGATCACAATCTCCGTAATAAGCGTTGTCTGCCTATCGACACTAGCAATGTCGGCTTTCGCTTTTGAACTACGCGCAAAGCTGAACACTTTGTCGCCAATCATTCCAGCAGTGGTCAGTGAGCAGCCTCTGAGGCTGGACCCTTCGGCTGTAGATACGGGGCGCGGCGAACAACAACTACGCAAAGAGCTGGAGGCTCCTAATCCCCAGGAACGTGCGCGGGCGGCGTGCGCGGCGGGGCGTAAACGCGATCTGGAAGCGATACCCACACTGATAGGGATGTTAAGTGACGACACTAAGACTGAGAGTCTACGTTGTTGGGAAGGCGGCCGGTGGACTCCGGCGCTCGATACTTTCAAACATGCTTCGCCGGGAGAAGAGGCGGCATTGGCCCTTGCTTCAATGGGCCGAGCCGCGTTCCCTTCACTCGTGAATCAGCTCGACAACTCGAATGCGACCGCACGTCGCAACGCTGCGTGGGCCATTGGCGAGTTGACGAACATGCTGCCGGCTGAACGCACAGGCGCGACCACTGGACTGGTCGCTCTGCTCAATGACGCAGACGCGTGGGTGCGCATGGCGTCAGCGCGAGCACTTGGAGAGCTGCGGGATCAACGCGCAACTGAATCTTTGATTGGCACACTCCTGGATTCAAACTGGCAAGTTCGCCAGATGGCGGCATGGGCGTTGAGCGAACTTAAAGATGACCGCGCCGTAAACGCTCTCGGCAGCGCACTTCTTTCTGATTCACGTCCAGAAGTGCGTCGTGTTGCAGCGGAGGCGCTCGGCGAGATCAGAAGTGCTGAAGCGCTACCATTTCTGCGCCAGGCAGCGAATGATTCTGAAGCCAGCGTCAGCGCGAAAGCACATTGGGCCATTGCAGAGATTGAAGGTACTGACGGTCTATTCTGATCGCGTAAGAGAAAAACCATTTCACGTAAAAATGATTGTTGCTAAGGAGGCATCGAGCATGTCCAGGTTGAACTCTGTCATTCGTCTTCTCAGCGTCTTAATTCTTCCATCGGTGTTGTGTGCGACGAGCGTCGCCCAACAAAAGGCCGGGACTCTAAAGCTCAAGCCGTACGACTTTGAAAACAGCAAAGGCGAAAAGACCCCATCTGAATTTGGAACGCTGTTCGTTCCGGAACGACGCAGCGATCCGCAGAGTAACTTGATTGAGCTCGCATTTGTTCGCTTCAAGAGCACGGCGAAAACTCCCGGGCCACCGATCGTCTATCTTGCCGGGGGGCCAGGTGGTTCGGGCATCGGTGCCGCATCAGGTTCGCGCTTTCCGCTGTTCATGGCGTTGCGCGAAATAGCCGACGTTATCGCTTTTGATCAGCGTGGAACTGGTTACTCGAAACCGAACCTTGGTTGTTACGAGAGAATGTCCATACCGCTGGATGTCGCCCCCTCGAAAGAATTGGGATTGAAAGAACTCGCCAAAAATGCCGAAGGTTGCTCCTCATACTGGCGGGATGTTCAGCGCGTCGATCTGACGGGCTACAACACTAACGAGAGCGCAGATGATCTGGAAGACCTGAGAAAAGCTTTAGGTGTACCAAAGATAAGCCTCTGGGCGATCAGCTACGGAACCCATCTAACCCTGGCTACGATTCGAAGACATCCACAGAGCATTAGTCGAGCTATATTGGCGGGAACTGAGGGACCGGATCACACTTATAAACTTCCGAGCAACATTCAGAAGCATCTTGAAGATCTCGCTGCCGTCGTAAAAGCCGATCCACAGATCGGTAAAGAGATTCCTGACTTACTCGAGTTGATGAAGACCGTCTTTGACCGTCTGGATGCGAAACCTGAAATCGTTGAGATTACTGATCAGCGCACGAAGCAGAAGGTGAAAGTGATCGTGACGAAGTTTGTGATGCAGTTCATCGTGGCAAACAACATCGGAACGACAGTGACGGCAAATTTTCCTGCCTTGTTCTATCGTGCATCAAAGGGCGATTTCACAAATCCAGCTGAAGTTTATCTCAGCATCTCGCGGGACGGAATTGGCTCAGCGATGTCGTTCATGATGGACTGCGCGTCCGGGCAAACGGCCGCTCGCCGTGAACAAATTCAACGAGAAGCCAAAGGCACTCTGTTGGAGGATCTTTTCAACTTCCCATTTCCCGAGGTCTGTGAAAAATGGAACGCACCCGATCTTGGGGATGAATTCAGATCACCCGTACAGTCAGACGTTCCGGTGTTGTTCATCAGTGGAACTCTCGATGCGCGAACGCCAATCAGTAATGCTGAGGAATATCGAAAAGGGTTTAGCAATAGCACCCACATCATCATCGAAAACGCTGTTCACAGTGATCCACTGTTTCTTTCGTCGCCAAAGATCAAGGAAGGAATGATGGAGTTTCTGCGCGGTCAGGCGGTGACCGCAACAAAAATCACGCTTCCGCCAATGAAGTTTGCGCCACTGCTGCCCGCGCCGAAGTAGGACAATGTTGGTGATGGCCTTAATTTGTAGGGGCGTCCCTCCGTGGGCGCCCTATTCTTTCGCGCGTCATCTGTAGAGTGGGGGCCCACCGAGGGACGCCCGACAAATTAGGCACGGTCAATGTTTGTTTATTTTTTAGTTAGCGTTTAATTAGGTAGCCGTAAAACTTTGTCGGTATGCTACGACTGTACATAAGGAGGGCAAACGATGACGACGACCGGAGCGATTCATACAAAACACGACGACGAACAAGCTATTCGAGCATTAGTCGATAAGTGGCTGGAGTCAACGAAGGAAGGCGATTACGAGACCGTCCTTACCTTGATGGCTGACGATGCCATCTTCATGGTTCCCGGCCGCGAGCCTTTTGGAAAGGAAGCTTTTGCAGCACAGTCGGAGCAGATGAAAGGGGCAAAGATTGAAGGCAAGAGCGACATCCAGGAGATTGAGGTAATTGGTGACCACGCTTGGATGCGTAATCATCTGGAGGTGACAATCACCCCACCGAACGGTCAAACCATGACGCGTTCGGGTTACACACTTACCATTCTGCGGAAGGAAGCCGACGGCAGGTGGTTGCTGGTGAGGGATGCGAACCTTGTCTCGTAGATTAAGGAGGTTTTGATCTTGGATTCGAATACGAGTCCAGCCAGCGTTTCGTAGGCGCTTGTCCGCGGCCGCGGTGATGAACAATGAAAAAAAATGTTGCACCAAAATCCTCAGATCGTGTAACTTGGACCATGCCAACTGCTGCCATAGTGGTTGGTTTCGTTAGAACCCGCGCTTTCAATCCTGAACTCTGGTAACCAATCAGACCTTCTTCTTAAGCTGTATTCCAACAGCTGCCGAGCCGCTCGCTGACTCCAGCCACAAGTCACCCGACGAATTTGAAGCCGTCGCCACGGCCGCAACGCTCGACCCAACATCCCAAACTCCAAAAGTGGCTGTTCCCAGGAGATGCTATGGGTTTTTTCGACCGATTCTCTAAAACCTTCCGCGGCAAGAAAGCCGATGAAGGACCAAGCGCCGCACCAACTGGCTCATACTCCACACTGTCGCTGTTCGCCCCGGAAGTGAATGTCGCGCCCGTCTCCCCAACTGAATTTGAGAGATCCGTGAGCGACGGCGGAGTTGCAGTCGCAGAAATGACTGACTTCGCCAGCCCTGTTTTCGTTGATTCTAAAGCCAACGGCGGGACGGCCGATTACTTCGATACCGACTTTGAGCAAGACCTTGACGCTGTATTTGCATCGCTAGAAAACCAGAACAGCGCACAGCCAATCATTAGCGAGGCGGCGGATGAGGAAATGAATGCCAACGATCAATTGATCGTAGAGCAGCTGTTTGCCGATATTGCCGCGAATTACGCCAGGCCGATTAAGAACTTCATGTTTGAGCTCAAGCGCGGCACGGCGACAAAAGATTGGGTAGAAATTTGCCGTCCGGCGATGCAGGGAATTACGCGCGCTGCTGAAGGCATGGGACTCCGGCAGGCTGCCCAACGAATGATGGACTTTGAAGCGGCCCTGTCTCTGGCGCAACAAAGCGAGCAGCGAGTGCTCGGCGGCGAAGTTCGCGACCTTCTGATGTGGTGTTATGAAGATCTCATCAAGGTGATGCCGCAAGCATTCGTAGTTGGCGAAGAAGAGCAACAGCGGGAGGGCATCATCATCAATTCACTGTTGGCCCAGATACCTGATGTGGGCCGCGTCACAATCGAGAAGCTTTATCGTGCAGGCTTGACGTCGCTCGACACGTTGTACCTGGCGAGGCGAGAGGAACTGGCAGTTGCCACGGGGATTTCGATCGACTTGAGTGAGCGCATCTGCGCCAAGTTTCAGGCGTATCGAGCCGGGCTCGAGGCAAGCAATCGAGATGTTAAAGATGTGGGCCAGCGAAATCGCCTTGGTGAATTCGTAGCCGAGCTGAAACGCCAACACGAAGGGTTTCTGCGCGCTTCTGAGGATTCAAATCTCGCACAGGAGAAGAGAGATTTTCGCGAACAGCGACAGTCGTGCGTACTCTGGATCAATGTATTGCTCGCTGAAGTAGGTGAAGTCGACCTAGTCTGCGAACTGCAAAAGATGTCTTTTGAACGGCGTATCCAGCGACTTGAAGAGTATCTGGCTAGCAATTCGGCATCGTGAACACCGTTTCGAGTAAACGCTAAGAGGTAACGAAAATGGCAGATTATTCAAGAGAGGCAGTGTTAGACAGAAGTAAGAAGGGCGAGAGCCTCGAGCGTGCTGATTTGCGCGATGTGGTTTTGAGTCAGGCCGATCTCGAGAGTGCGAATCTGCGCCGCGCAGATCTCGAAGGTGTCAACTTTGAAGAGGCGAACCTGCGTAACGCGAACCTCTCGAATGCGAATCTGCGCGATGCATATCTTGCCAACGCTGATTTGCAGGGCGCCAATATGCAGAAGGCCGACCTGGAAGGCGCAAATCTTCAGGGCGCCAATTTGCAGGACGCCGATCTGAGCCGCGCGAATCTCGAAGGCGCAACACTCGAACGGGCGAACTTGTCGGGTGCGCGTCTCAACTACGCACAGATGGAAGCGGCTAATCTCGGCGGCGCCTCTCTGCAAGGTGTTCAGCTTGCCAATGCCGATCTGCGCGATGCGTATGTCGGAGGCGCGGATTTTTCAAACGCCAACCTAAACGGCGCCGACCTGGCGAAAGCTAACTTTGAAGAAGCAATTCTTGCCGGTGCCGACCTCCGCGACTCCAATCTGCGCAGTGCGAAACTCAACGCGACAGTAATGACCGGCGCCAAGCTTCACGGTTGTGAACTGGACGTCGATAGCCTGGTTGAAGTGGTCGCTGAGTGGGTCGACTTGTCTGCGTCCGGCAGTGGTGAAAAAACGTCGGGCGGCACGCTGGCAGAACAATATCAGGCGATGAGAAGCGGTGCCGGCCAGAGCCCTTCAGGGTCAGGCCAGGGTAAACGTTTCTTTGGCCAGGGCGATGTTCTGCGTAATGCGGCGCTCGAGTTTGGCGACAAATCGGAGGTCGAGATTGAAAGTCGTTTCGAAAACTGTTCAATCTCACTCGGAACGGGCGCAGTATTGCGCCTTGGCAAACACGGTGTGATGCAAGGCTGTCAGGTTGTCGGTTTCGGCGAGATCGACATTCAAGGTGAATTTAAAGAGAACGGCAAGGGTCCTGGCATTGTAGGACCAAAGCGCGTCACGGTTCGTAAAGACGGAATCATGAGCGGCTCAGTACAACAGCCGCCCACGATGACAGAGTTCGCATTCGAGCACGGTTGCGTGCTTAGGTTAAAAATTCAGAAGTAACCGAAATTAAAAAATCAAAAGGAAGGCATTCATGTCAGACAATAAAACCGCGAAACAGACAGTAATTGAAAACGGCACCGAGTTTGAGGGCGTGATGCGCTCGCAATGTCCTGTTGTCGTCAGTGGTCAGGTGAGAGGCGAGGTATCTGCGCCGGCGCTGACTTTGACGAACGAAGGAAGCGTTCAAGGGAAGATCAAGGTAAAAGAGTTGAAGTCACAGGGTTCGCTCGGTGGCGAGATTGATGCTGAAAGCGTGGAGCTGTCGGGCAGTGTCAGTGAAAATACGGTGATCCGTTCCGCCGCATTGGAAGTGAAACTGCAGGAGTCTGGCGGAAACAGATTACAGGTGAGTTTCGGTAACTGTGAATTACAGGTCGGCGACCCGTCGAAGAAATCCAAATCTGAATCACACGGCAACGCGAAGAAAGAGCACTCAGCGCCCGAGACAGTCGCGGTTAACTAACCCAATATGAAGAACCTTAAGCGCTTCCGCAGCTGGATAGCGTTGGTTGCTGCCGTTACGTGGAATTATTTTCAGCAACTGGGAGCATCTAGATCCACGGCTGCGGAAGACTGCCCGGATAATGCTCCTCCCCACACTTCTTCTTCAGCAAGTGCGGTTACTGAACGCCAACCAGGGCAGGTCGCGTCGAAGCCGAATACCGTAGCGGTGCAAACAACGGTCGACGTTGCGTCTGTGAATGGCAAAGCACATCAGTCGGCTCAGCGACTTGCGCGCGTGCTGATCTCTGAGATCAAGCTGTATTACATGGACAAGATCGATGGCCGGGACCCAAGTGAGACGCAAAATATTTACGACTTGCTGAAAGACCCAATCGATAAATCACGCCAGCACTATCGACAGCGGGTTGGCACAGAAGCATCGATGCCGGATTATTTTCACGGGGAATTGGTAAAGACGCTTTGTGAGGGTGATGCATCGCGACTTGGACCAAATTACCCGACCAAATAGCAGCGGCATTCGCAAGTTTGAGCCGCAGTTCACACAGAAACCCGCCGATCACAGACACCCCCTCCGTCTGATCCGCGTGTGGATGTGGAATCTGCGGCTCAATGACCAGATACGGAATAACTGATCACTCGATTCCCGTTAGCCACGAACATAAGGCCAAGGGTTTCGTCGGTGACGAACCGTTCGTCGAGATCACTCAGCCTGATCTGGCGCTCACTGCGTCCCGTGTTTACATTAACTCCCGCCAATCCATTTCCATCACGACCTTTCAGGTCGGTGTAGAAGTACATCCACTGACCACGCAAAGCTGCCAGTCGTTCACGATGCCACAAAAAGCGTGACAAGCGCTCGAGTTGGTTTGCGGGATCGAGCCGATCGAGCAATCGCTCTTCGACGTTAACGGATCGCGGACGAGTGCCGATGTTGGCTGAAATCGTCGGTCTTGATCCGGCAGTTACGCCGCGCACTTTCGATGCGATGCCAAACTGTCTGAAGCGCGACACGCCGTAGTTTCGAGCCGAGTTAGTAGCCAGTGTTTGCAGATTTGAAAAAGACGATCGCGCGGCAAGTCCAGACCAACTCAAGCTACTTACTGAGCGCGCGATTTGAATACCCCGAAATGCCGTCGTGGCAGTGCCTCCGTATCGGAAATAGAGTGAAGCAGCACGCGCGGCTATAGCGCCGACTGTGCGAAGAAATCCGCGACCAGGTGGCGTGTGTCTGACGCGCCATAATTCAAGACCACTGCGCTGATCGAACGCCGCGATCTCATTTCGGCCGCCAATCACTACATCGCCACGTTCATTCAACAAGCCAAACGAAGCACGCTCGATTCGGTGAGACACCTTTGTAATGCGCTTGCCAGTGGAGGCGTCGACGAATATCAAATCGTCGCGATCGGCGATCGCAAGTACGTTTGAACCGGGAATGAGCAGGTTCGTGATTCCTTTATCGGCTCCTTTGTAACGCCACAACACTTTTCCATTCCGGGCATCGATGGCACTGATGCCGTAGGAGCCCTTGTCCTCCGTCTCGCCGTCTTTTAGTTTTGTGAATTGGCCGCCGGTTCTCGCGTACAGCACGTCGCCTACTACGATTAGTTCGGGAGTGACTCCCAGATCATTTGCTTCCCAGGCCGTGTCACCAGTTTTACGCGAGATAGCGCGAACGTGACCACGACCAGAAGTGAAAACAAAGTCTGTCGCAAAGATAGGTTCGGCTTCCGTCAAGGCGAGGCCTTCTTCGTTAACGCGATAACGTTCGCGCAAACGTTCCTTGCCTGAGCGTGCGTCGAACGACGTAATTCCTTCGTAGAAGAGAAAAAGACGGCCGTCGACAAATGCAGGCGGATAGTAATTGTCGAGCGTGTATTCAACTTCTTTTGAAGAATCCTCAGGCCAGCGAGCTGGCATCATTTCAACTTCGCTGGCTTCGTGTTTCCAGAGTTCATCGCCTGTGGCGAGATCGAGAACGTGAAGCAGCGGTCGCTTTTTGAAGCCTTCGCGCGCGCGTTCCTTTGCGTCCTTCGCAAATACAACTGCCAGCAGATTGCTGTTAGGGTCCACGGCGACTTGCATGACCGCGCCCTTGATCTTATCGCTGCGCCAGATGGTGTCGCCACTGAGAATATCGACCGCCTCGACACGAGTGTTCGATCCTTTTTGGTAACTCAGAAGGAGAAGATCCGTTCCCGGGATGGGCGCTACATCGGTTTCATCGAGTGAACTGTCTTTGCGGCGCCACACCACATCGCCCGTGGAAGCGTCGATACCATAGACTGACTTTTCTGTGCCGGCGATCAATACCCCCATGTCAGTAGGTTGATAGAAGCGAACGTCCTTATCGAGCTTTGTTGTCCAGGTTGTCTGGGCGACTGCATTGAGTGAAATGATGAGGAGAAGAAACAATAAACTCGAATACTTCATGACGTCAGGATAACATGCGAGGATCAACTTCGACCTAATACTGTGTCTCAGAAACTTGTGCGCAAAGCGCGACGGAGGTTTGTTAGGGCAAACCTGAAAGAGCCCTCGACAGGAAGTCGGTGGTTTCGAGGGTCACACCTTTGATTCTGACTAACTCAATAATCTGATATGCTTTGGCCGCCGCCAGGCCGTTGCCCATGACTTTCAGTATGACAACTGCTTTTCGACTGATCTCGTCGTTGTTAGTACTACTGACGATGGCTACATTTGTGTCTGCGCAATCGGCAGATCCAAATTATCCGACACCTGTCCATGACAAGAATCTTCTCGGACACATCACGGCGCGCGACCTCGGTGATGCCCGATTAACGAATCACTATTACGCCTTTCGCGGCACACCGGGCGACCTGGTAATCACCGTTCAAAGTAGAAACCTCAACGGCGACATCGATGTGTTTACTGCAGGCACACTGCGTCCCCTATTGAAGTTAACTCTTTATGCGGAGGGCACAGCGCCGGTTACCAAGGGAATATATTTACGAACGACAGCAGACCTCATTCTGCGAGTGCAGGCGCGAACGCCTAACGACGAAGAGGGAACATATCAATTAGTTTTCTCCGGATCGTTTCAGGCGATTGAAGGAACGGGTATAGCGGAAACCGAAACACCAGGTGCGTCCTCAACAGTCGCGACTGGTCGACCGGGAAGACGTGCATCGTCAGTCGGCGCACGCATTGATGAACCACCGCCGCCGCTTAGCGACGTCGCTGTTGTTCCGGCGCTACCCGAACCAACACCGGCACCAACTCCGGTTGAGTCGCCGAAACCTGCGGTGACTGAAACGCCGACGCCCGCCGAAACTGCACCTGCGAGGCCGGCACCGCGAACAGCACGCAATCGTCCGCCGACATCACGGACTCCACGTCGAACAACTACAACCACACCCGCACCAAAACCAGAAGAGACTCCGGTTGAAACACCAAAGACCGAAGAACCTAGTACGACTGAACCCGAACCTAAACCAAAGCCTCCGGCACGAACTACATCGAGGCGCGCAGCTAATACTGCAGCTCGACGTTCAGCGGAGCCAAAGCCCGAGCCGGCCACCGAAACCAAACCGGAAGCTGAGATGGCGCCTCGATTGATTATCGAGACGAACGACGGCACGCTAATCAACAGATCAATGAGTGGCGTCAAACGCGTGACGGTCGAAAATGGTGTGGTACTAGTGATTGCCAAGGACGGGAAGATTGATCGGATTCTGCTGGCAAACGTGGTGAAGATGTCAATCGGACCCTAATGTCCGCGCCGTCTTGTCGTTGTCTAATTAGTACGCCCGCCAGTTTTCATCAACCTCTTCTGTGATTTCATATTTTGAATAGCGCTCGATAGGTATGCAAACAGGAGGACTGAGTTACAGAGATGGAGCAGCCGCAAAGCAATATTCAGAGAGCAGTTGAGTCAATCAGAAAAACCAGTGATGCACAGTATCAACGTCTAGTCCAATTCGTTCGAGAAGTTAATGATAAAGGAGGTGCATACCACCAGATCGATTTCGGCCAGGGCCTGATCCTGCAAGGAGACTATGACATGTCAAAGTACATCCAGCATTACAACCTTCCGGAGAATCTCGAGGGAACAAGTGTTCTTGACGTCGGCACCTCGAGTGGATACTTCGCACTCGAATCCGCATGTCGAGGTGCGCGAGTTACCGCAATTGATATTTGGGATTGGACCCCAATACAGTCAATAAGCTCGTTACTGAATGTTAGTGTGACTTATGTCAAGAAGAGTCTTTATGACATAGAGAAAAACTTCGGACAATTTGATCAGGTCATCTGTGGTTCTGTGCTGCCCCATCTGCCCGATCCATTCGGAGCAATCCAAAGAATTAGAACGGTCTGCAATGGCCGGGCAGTCGTTTCAACGCCGCATCCGCATTTTGAACATGGCGCAGACCACCCTGTCTGCGAGTTTATTGGTGAGAAAGCCTCAGATGGTGATTACTATAACTACTGGGCCATCGGGGCAAAGGCCCTCGAGAACATGTTTTTAGCGGCGGGCTTTACGAGTGTGGAGCGGACAGATAACTTTACGCTTGTTACCGAATTTGGCAGAACGGAGTTCTCGGAGCCGCATGTAGTGATGACAGGTATTGTGTGACCAGCCGGTTAGGTTTATGGCGCGCGTCCAGCGACATTAGTTCCCACCCTTCAAACTCGCGAGTTTGTCACGGAAGCGCGGTAAATCCTGACTCGTAGGATCCACTTTCTCGAGCTGTGCAATTGCAGTCTCAGCCTCTTTAGCATCTTTCTTCTGAAGCATCGTTTCAGCCATGCCGGCGAGAACCATCACATCGTCTGATTTCATCTTCAGCGCCGCACGATACCACTTCTCAGCCGTGTCGTAATGACCTGCGTCGAGATTCACCATTCCGAGATTCACCACGGTTTGATAATCAGTAGGCTTCAGTTGATTCGCTTTGAGCAAGTATTCGATCGACTGGTCATAACGTTGGATCTGGTAATAGAGCTCAGCAGCCTTAAGTTGCGCTTCAAAGTTCTTCGGTTCGTTTCGTGCCTTTTCGATCGACGCCGTTACTTCAGCCTGCATGCCAGCGGGATTTGCGGCGGCGTTCGCTCCGAGAGGCGGATGATCACTCGGGAGGTTCTGACTGGCGGTCGGCGTCGGCGCGCCTGGTCCATACTTCTGATTCATCGTGCTGGCAAACATGAAGCCGACGATGAATCCAAACAAGATCCCGATTATGGAGAAAAGAAGGTTCTCTCTGTTCATCAGTTATTTTGCCGTCGCGCTCTGAGGATTGACGTCGTGCATCATTAACTTTATGGCATCACGAAGCTCCGGGTTGTTTTCGTGGCCGTGCATCGTAACCGCATGATACGTAGCTGCCTGAAGCACTTCCTCTTCGGTTCCTTCGATACTCAAAGTGCAACCCTTATCATTAGGATATAGTCTGCAATCGATGATTTTCCGTTGCGCCATAACACAATCTCCTTTTCAAACCTAATTAGTCTTCGCTAATGATGTGGCCTCATCAATTCGCTGTTGAATAGACTGGGCCACTTCTGACTGAGGCGGAACCTTCTTAAGTACACGCGACCAGAAATCGATCGCCTTTTTATAATCCTTGCGCTGAAACGCATCGTTACCTGCCAGCTGTAGTGCCTTTAGGTTCTCCGGATCGAGCTTCAGCGCCTTGTTTACCAGTTCCATCGGCTGACCTTCAAGGTTCCGGCCATTAGCCATGGCTGAAACAAACGCGTATTCGGCCCAGAGGTCAGCATTATTTGGCTGCAATTCGGTCGCTCTTGCATAAGCGCCGGCCGCTTCGCCAAAACGCTCCATTGTGTTGTAAGAACGCGCCAACATCACCCAACCCTGCGCGTCAGCGGGATTTGACTTCAACCGCTCTACCAACGCTGAGACGTTTGCCTCGATCTGCTGTTGCGAGCGCATCTGGCTCGATGGCTCAGCCGCAGGTCTCTGCACCTCAGGCGGCGCCAGCGCTTTCAACTCGCCTACCTTTAGATAGAAGAGTACGGCGACCAATGGTAGGCCGATGGCAAGCGCGTAGACAACGTTGCGTTTCGCGAAATCCACAGTCGGCTTCGTTTCCGATTCGCTGCGCTTCACGTCTTCCAATAACCGTCGCTCAATCTCGTCGCGATCTTGTTGATACTGGTCCTTGCTAACGATGCCGTTGTGAAGATCCGTATCAAGTTCAGTAAGTTGATCGCGGTATATTTCAATATTAGCTTCGCGCCTTTCCTTGTCACTCGCAGCCTGTGTTGTTCCAGAGCGTTGAAGCAACGGAGGCAGTATGAAGGCCAGCGCGATGACGATCAGGATTGTGCAAATTACCCAGAACAGTATCACGCAGTTTCCTTTCGAGAAGCTGAGCTAAGCAATTTCTCGACTTGTGCGCGGTCAGCGTTGCTCAAGGGCTGCTCCTCAATCATATCTCTGCGGCGTTTTACGTATCGAAAGAGGAGCGCGAGGCCTGCCAGTAGAAGCACGAACGGACCAAACCACAGGAGATATGTTTTCGGTCGCACCGGCGGTCGATAAAGAATGAAGTCCCCATATCGCTGAGTGAGAAAGGCGATGATCTCCTGATCGCTCTTGCCGGCACGAATTTGGGTGCGAATCTCATCACGCAGATCCTCTGCAAGATCGGCGCGCGAGTCGGCAAGCGTTTCGTTCTGACAAACGAGACAGCGCAGTTCTTGCGAGAGTTTTGCAAGGCGTTGCTCCACCGCTGGATCGGGCGGATCGTTACTCACGGGCCGTCTGAGCTGTGCGCTTGCGACGATCGCGGTAGAACAGATCAAAACGACGGAGACGAAAAACCTATTTGGAGTGCGGCGACCTGTCGCCGCTTTTAAACGCTGCTTCCGGCCGCCTCCAACGGCTGCGACAAGTCGCAGCGGGCGAAAGCGGTGACAGGTCACCGCACTCCAAATGAACATTCGCTTACTGATCATCTACCTACTACCACCTTGGCGATTCATCTCTTGAACCAGCGGAAGAATGTTCTTAGTCCAAATATCTGGTGTGACTGGTCCAATCTGCTTGAAGCGAATCACACCTTGCTGATCGATCAGATAAGTTTCGGGGGCGCCGTACACGCCGTAATCGATCCCAATCCGACCATCGAGATCTGAAACGCTCAGAACATAGGGGTCACCTAGTTCTTGCAACCAGGCAAGCGCGTCTTCCGGTCTGTCTTTGTAGTTCAATCCGTAGATGGGCACAGCTCCAGTGCGCGCGTACTCAATCAGCAGCGGATGTTCATCGCGGCACGATATGCACCACGACGCCCAAACATTGAGCAACCAAACGCGGCCACGCATCTCTTCCGCGGAAAAAGACTTTGACGGATCTTTTAGTTGGGCCAGCTTAAAAGACGGAGCCGGTTTATTGATCAGCGGCGAAGGGACCTCATGGGGATCTCGACCTAATCCGATCGCCAGGAACACGACGAGCACGCCGAATATAACCAGTGGAATGAGATACCGAGTCATAACAAACTAATTCTCAGCTTTTCTCCGGCCATTCTACAGTTAATTTTTCGCCGATGCCGAGACGTGACCAGCGTGCGCTTAAATCGTCGAGGCGCGCACACACGCGGCGGATAATCTCCTCGTTAAGAGCCTCGTGCTCCGACGTGGGGGACAATAACCACAGGTGTTTTACTTCGCCGATCATTTTAGAAGCCTGAGTTCTGTGCTTGGCATTACTCGAACGCCTTAACCATTCGTACCAACAGATATACGTAGCGCGCTCCGATCGGGCACAATCCTCACGACCAGCTCGAAGAAGCTTCCGTCCGCGTTTAACGTTTCTTCGACGTCGGCGACTTGCATCGCGGCTCTTTTTCTCAGGTGATTGTACCCAAAATGACCCCGCATTCCCGCCACTTGCGACCTGACCAAATATTCCTCGATTAAGACCGAGCTCACTTTCGACAACAAGGTGCATCAGATCGTGAGGAATCAGTGGATCAAATCCCGGGGCAGGATCCTTTTCAACGATCGGTAAATCTTTCCGATTAATTACCACGGCGTAACGACGTTCGCCTGTTCTCCGGAAATGGACCTCCATAACGCTTACTCCGGCTGTCTTAAGTCTGTTCCGGTTCAATTCCCACCCGCGCTGTTATGGGCGCCGGAACAACTTCCACTTTCTTCTTCGCCTTTTCGGCTTCTTTCTGCTTTCGTGTTGCCAACGCATACCGGCGATCGCTAACTGCCAGGCCGCCTCCGATTGCCATCAGTAGAGCGCCTCCCCAAATCCATCCGACAAACGGTTTGTAATACACTCGCACACTCCATGCGCCGTTGTTTATCGGTTCTCCAAGCGAGACGTAGAGATCACGCGTAATGCCGCTGTCGATGGCAGTTTCGGTCATCACGCTTCCGCTCGCGGTGTAGTTCCTTTTCTCGGGATACATGCGCTCGATCTCGACGCCGTTTTTACTCACGATCATTTCTGCCCGGCCCGCGCGATAGTTAGGACCCGTCACTTCCGTCACACCGTTGAACTTGAACTCGTAACCTCCGGCCGTGATCGTGTCGCCAATTCCCATGCGCACATCCTGCTCGGTTTGATAACCAGTGACCATAGTGACGCCGACGATGAACACCGCGACGCCAAAGTGCGCGAGCTGCATTCCGTAGTAGCTGCGACTTTGCATCCGCAGCTTTTGAAATACCGTGAGCTGTCCGGAAGTAACGCGAACACGTTCCCACAGATTGAGCAGCCCCGTTGTCGTAATCCAAAACGCCAGCAGTAATCCCAGGCTTGGCAGAGGTTTCCATTTACCCAGTGCGAAGGGAAGTAGAAGAGCGGTAACGGCGCTGATGACGAAAGCCCAGCGCAATCGGATTGCTAACTCAGGCAAACTCGCTTTCTTCCAACGGGCGATCGGACCAATCCCCATCAGAAACATCGCAGGCGCCATCAGCGGTACAAACACCAGATTGAAATACGGTGGACCAACGGAGAGTTTACCCATTCCCAGCGCATCGACGATTAAGGGGTAAAGCGTGCCGAGAAGAACCGAACCAGCCGCGACCGTCAACAGTACGTTATTCGACAACAACAGCGACTCTCTTGAGATCACATCAAACTTGCCACCAAGTCCGACCTGTTTCGCGCGCCACGCATAAAGGAGAAGGGAACCACCAATAACGAATGCCAGGAACGCGAGAATGAAGATGCCGCGCTTCGGATCGGTCGCAAACGCGTGAACAGAAGTTAAGACACCCGAGCGCACCAAGAATGTGCCCAAGAGACTAAGTGAGAACGCCGCAATCGCCAGCAGCACCGTCCAACTCTTAAACCCGCCTCGCTTTTCAGTTACGGCCAACGAATGGATCAGAGCTGTTCCCACGAGCCACGGCATGAACGACGCGTTCTCGACCGGATCCCAAAACCACCAGCCACCCCACCCGAGTTCGTAGTAGGCCCACCAACTTCCAAGTGCGATACCGCAGGTCAAGAACATCCACGCGACTGTGGTCCAGGGCCGTGACCAACGGGCCCATGTCGCATCAAGCTTGCCACCAATCAATGCGGCGATCGCAAAAGCGAAAGCGACTGAAAATCCCACGTAGCCCATGTAGAGCATCGGTGGGTGTGCGACCATTGCCGGATCCTGGAGCAGAGGATTCAAATCGCGACCGTCGACTGGTGCCGGCAATAACCGCGCGAAAGGGTTTGAGGTCAGCAGCATGAACAGGAGAAAGCCGACACTGACAATCCCCATCACGCTAATCACTCGCGAGATCATTTCGTCAGGAAGGTGGCGACTGAAAAGCGTGACGGCCACAGTCCAAAGCGACAGCATCAAGGTCCATAGCAACAGAGAGCCTTCGTGAGAACCCCACGTTGCGGCTAGCCGGTAATGTAGCGGCAGTTGGGAGTTGGAGTTCGTCGCGACGTTAAGAACAGAGAAGTCGTTGGTGATGAACGAGTAGCCGAGACAGCAGAAAGCAATGGCAACGAAGATGAATTGTGCCTGGCCGGCGGGCGCAGCTAATGCCATCCACTGTTGGTTGCCACGCGACGCTCCGACCAACGGCAGCGTCGCCTGCGTAACCGCGAGGAGAAGCGCAATGATTAACGCAAACTGACCAATTTCCGGGATCATATTTGCATTAATTATCGACTACAGTCGTCGCAGCTTTTTGAGCGTGCTTTGCTTTGTCGATGGCTTGGCCTGCTTCCGGAGGCATGTAATTCTCGTCGTGCTTGGCTAGAACAGATTCAGCGTAGAAGACACCGTCGCCGCCGACTCGTCCCTGAGCGACACACCCACGGCCTTCCTTGAATAAATCCGGAAGAATACCTTTGTAGACTACCGGGATACTGGCGGCAGTATCGGTAACAGTAAAGCGCACAGTCAAGCCATCCTGATCACGCTTCAGTGTGCCCTCCTGAACCAAACCTCCGATTCGAAAGGTACGATTAACCGGTGCTTCTCGAGCGGCGACTTGTGTTGGGCTAAAGAAGAAGACGAGGTTGTTACGAAAAGCGCTCGCTACAAGGTAAGCAGCGACGCTTAATGCGGCCAAGCCAGCGATAATAAACCCGATACGTTTATGACGGCGTTTCATATAATCCTTACTACCTTAGAACTTCGCTGAGATTGCAGAAGGGGAGCGAAGCGACCGACTTCAACTAGCCGATCAGCTCAATGTAACTTGAAATCGGTGGCTTCGCTCCCGTTCTGTAATTGGTTTTGCGTGTAAAGCACCTGTTTTCACTGCCTGATTCCACGCGTTTCATCTTGCCTGCGCGACGTAAGACGACTCGGGCCCCCTAAGTCTCTCTTGGGGTTCTGCTTTTGATTGCTGCGCACAAGCGCGTTTACGTTTGACCAGGCTGAAAACTTCCAGGCCGATCACCACAAACGTGCAGAGATAAGATCCCCACACGTAGAATCCGTAACCACCCATTGACCAATCCATTTTAGGTTGCCTCCGCGAATCTGGCCGCGTTTTGTTCTCTCTCGACAATCGTGCACCTTAACCGAAGCAGCACGACAGCGATTGAATACAACCAGCAAGCAGCTAACATTATCAACATTGCGGCCAACATCTTCGGCACAATTGTTGGTTTCTCTAGAAGACGTAGTGTAGCTCCCTGATGCAGTGTGTTCCACCACTGAACCGAGTAGTAGATGATTGGAACATTTATCACGCCAACGAGCGCGATCACTGCGCCTGCGCGATCTGCGCGGCGGGTATCATCGATCGAAGCCTGAAGAGAGATGAAGCCGATGTATAAAAAGAGCAGAATGAGCGTTGAGGTCATTCGTGCATCCCAAACCCAATAAGTTCCCCACGTCGGCTTGCCCCATAGGGCGCCGGTTACCAGTGAAATGAACGTAAATAACGCTCCAGTCGGAGCGATGGATGACGCCATCATCGACGACAGTCGAGCGTTAAAGGCCCAACCAATACCGGCATAGATAGCCAGCAGCACATACAACAGCATTCCCATCCATGCCGCTGGCACGTGAATAAAGATAATGCGGTAGGCGTCGCCTTGCTGTGCATCGGTCGGCGCGACAAAGAAGCCGACGTATAGGCCTACCAGAAATAGAATTGCCGCGGGTATGGCAAACCACGGGATCATTTTTCCTGCGAGTGGATAGAAGCTCGTTGGTGATGCGTATTTGTAGAGGTTCATGACTGAAACCTGCCCTGTTAGTCGCGCGTCCTGGGCGATGAATTAAATGGTTCGAATCATTGGTCAATTATCATTTGAGATTTGAGAATTATCATTTGTTTTCACCTAAATACTCAGTCTCAGAGACTAAGACAAGTTAAACCCAGCACCTGACGTCTAAGAACGAAGACGCAAAAAACACTTCCCAAATCTCAAATATCAAATGTTAGATGATTCCTTCTTGCCTATTAGCTAATGAATTCGCTTTCCTATTCCAACGATATTCGAAGCCCCGCCGCCGCCGCCCACGGTGCGAAGGTCAGTGACAACAGACCCACCGCGCCCAACAAGTAAAGGTGCGACTGCGGGCTCGATCCCATGATGCTTGCCTCAACCGCTCCGGCTCCAAAGATCAGAACAGGTATGTAAAGCGGCAACACCAAAATCGAAATCAGAACCCCGCTCCCGCGAAGACCGAGAGTTAAAGCAGCTCCAACAGATCCAATTAGACTCAACACCGGCGTTCCGAGCAGTAGAGTCACAAACAGGAGCAACAACGTATCTCGTGAAAGTCCGAACTGCATTCCCAATAGCGGAGCAATCAGCACCAGAGGGATCTCAGCGACTAACCAATGCGCAACGATCTTTCCCAATACGACGAGATACAAAGGCTGCGGCGTTAGAAGCATCTGTTCGAGAGTTCCGTCCTGATAGTCGTTCTCGAACATGCGTCCGAGAGACAACATCGAAGCCAGCAAAGCTGCCACCCAAACTACACCCGGCGCTATCAAACGCAGTAACTGCGTTTCAGGGCCAATACCGAGAGGGAAGAGACTCACGACGATTACAAAAAAGAAGACCGTCGAGAGCACGTTTGCTCGCCGGCGCCACGCAAGAATCAGGTCGCGCCAAACGATCCACCGAAACATGGATAGACTTGAGGGCGAGCTCACGTTGCCAGTTCCAGGCGCTGAACCGAGCCCGATTTCAACTCGAGTTCCTGATGGGTCGCAACCATCGCGATCCCGCCTTTTGCCAGATGCTCCTCTATCAAAGATCTAATTAGAGCGACTGCTGCCTTATCGAGCGACGTCAATACTTCATCAAGCAACCAAAGCGTCGTTCCACAGACAACAAGCCGAGCAAGAGCGACCCTGCGCCTTTGACCTTCTGACAACAAACGTGCCGGAAGGTTTTCTCGGCCGCCAAGTCCCATTGTTTTCAAAACAGAAAGAGCCCGCTCTTCGCTA
>Ga0157380_10000602_pt1 | contig 22163 bp, 20 predicted proteins | sample S35metaG_FD_119757 | JGI IMG/M metagenome (GOLD analysis project Ga0157380, IMG submission 119757) | Switchgrass rhizosphere microbial communities from Kellogg Biological Station, Michigan, USA - S3-5 metaG | ecosystem: Host-associated > Plants > Roots > Rhizosphere > Soil | place: USA...
GAAAACAGTACTTACACCAGATTCAAACACCGGCCTTATAAAACGATTAAGGCGAGAAAAAATGTTCGAATAAGATTCGTCTATAAATACGATAACTTTTTTTTCTTCATTGATTATGCTATAAGCTGCCTGCATCATGTTGGCACCTGCAGGTATGGTTTTATATTCATAACCTGAATTCTCATCTATCTCTAAATTCTGTTTTGTAGTGAGAACAAAAATCTTCGAAGAATCAAATTTTTTGTCGTCCAATTCACCTTTTATTTCTAATAGTTTTGTTTCTATCAATTTAAACGGCTGCAAATAACCTGTCGAGTTTTTCAACGTTTGCAAGCCTGCCTTTTTAAATTCAGTGGCTATAAATTCAGCCGCTTTACCACTTCCTTTTTTGCCAGCCTGTCTTCCTTCCATATCATCTGATGCAAGAATTTTTTCAATGCGTTCCACTTCTTTTGCATTGATATTATCTACGGAATTTTGTGCACAGGCGATAATGGAAGCTGTTAAGCCAAGAAATAAAAAAAATTGCTTCATTTAGTAGGGGATAAAATTTAGAATGTCTATTTCAAAAAGGAATTTATGTAACTAGAATTTTAAAAAAATTCCTATAGGCTCATCATCTCTTTAAACTTCACTGTCTGCCTCCGGCTTACTTCAATTTTTTCTCCACCTTTCAATTCCAACAAAAGTCCTCCGTTGAAATAAGGCTCAATTTTATCTATCAACCGCAGGTTAACAATATGTTTTCTGTTGGCTCTGAAAAAAACCTTGTCATCAAGCCTTTCTTCCAGTGAGTTCAATGACTTTAAAATGAGTGGTTTATTTGGACCAAAAAAAACTTTTGCGTAATTGCCTACACTCTCAAAAAGCCTCACTTCGCTTAATTTAACAAACCAACATCTTTCACCATCCTTTACAAAAACCTGGTCATCTTCTTTTAATAAAGATTGCTTTTCAAACTCATTCCCGTTGCGTATAGGCATGGACTGCCTTCCTTTCATCAGCTTTTCAACGGTATCAGCCAATCGTCTTGGCTCAACAGGCTTTAATAGATAATCAAGCGCATTTACTTCAAAAGCTTTTAATGCGTATTCATCGTAAGCAGTAGTGAAAATAACCTGGGGAGCATGGTCTAACTCTGATAATAAATCAAATCCTGTTTTCCCAGGCATCTGTATATCCAAAAAAATAACGTCAGGATTATGGTTTTCAATTTTAGAAATGCCCTCATCCACATTTGCAGCTTCATCCACAACTTCAATTTCAGGAAAGTCTTGCAACAGTTTTCTTAATTCAGCCCGGGCCAATCTTTCGTCATCTATAATAATTGCTTTCATGTGCATTTAATTTTTTTGTTGCCGCCAGCTCGATACTATTTAAATCCATCAATAGTAAATTAAAGAACCGGTATCATCACCTTAGCTTCAACTACGGAAGGATTAATTTGTTTGATCTCAAATTTTGCTTTATTACCATATAGCAGGCTCAACCGATCCTGGGTGCTTGAAAGTCCAAACCCGGTTTCTTTAGCACCCCCATTTAAATAACCTGTATTTTGAACAGACAATTCGTGAAAATTACCTTTCATATCCGAAGTAATCTTTACAATCCCACCTTTTACCTGTTTACTAATGCCGTGCTTAATTGCATTTTCAACAAGCGTTTGCAACATCATCGGCGGCACTTGCTGGCTTAATGTTTCTTCTTCCACATCATATTCTATTTTCAACCGATCTTCAAAACGCATATTTTCCAACGCAAGGTAATCTCTAACTATTTTTAACTCATCGTTAAAACTTACTGTTTCTCCTTTATCTATACTTAAACTGCTTCGCAAAATATTACTTAGTTCGGTGATAGCAGTTCTTGCTCTTGGCGGATTTTCATCAATCAAGGCCCTGATGCTGTTTAAGGAATTAAAAATAAAATGAGGATTTATATGCGCCTTGATTGTTTTTAATTCCAGCTCTTTAACCAGGGCTTCTAATTGTAAAGTGTCCATTTGCTGTTTCCGACTCTTCATTACGTAGTGATACATAAAATAGATAGAGTTCCATATAAAAAGTAACAGCGAGCTTGTAGAAAAATTTTTGAAAAACAAAAGATGGAAGGCGGCTCTTTCGGAAACGTTAATGGTGCGCAGATCGCAAATAATTTCAAAGGGCACTTGTACCAACGCCATCAACATGGCAAAAACAAGAGTTAGCATAATGAAATTAATAACCTGGTACTGTAGGCTCTTCATTAAAACTGCCGAACGATGAATGGTTTCTCTCATTAAATGAGAAAAAAACAACCCTACTTCAAGAAAAAAAAGCAACCGGATCAGCATGTAACCAGTCAACTGATCGAAAAGACCTGCAAAAAAAACATTGATTAGCGCATAAAGTGACCAACCAAAAATTTGAAATACCCAATATCTTGAGGCCGCGGTCCAGTTCATTTTGTAAAACTAACTGAATGGTTAAAGCTGGTGCATTGTAAATATACTAATGGAAGATAACTTTTATAAGCGGATAAAATCTCTAAAAAACATCGAAAACGCCTGTGAATACCACATTCGCCGAGTTTAATTACACCATTTATAATTGAATAATATTCTTAGAAAAAAGAGAAACATTGATTTAAAACAAGCAAGAGCAAAGAGCTGTTTCTTCATTAAAACTGAAAACTATTTTAATATCGAATGCTTTTTTTCTGGCATTAACAGAACCAATAACCTTTCGATTTGTTAAACAGTGACAGTGGTCTGCCCTTTGCAGTAAATCTGTTATTTTTACCTGAGTTAAACCGTTCGCATGCATATAGAGCCCGGAGCCTTATTACAATCTATCAATAACCCTGACGACCTAAAAAAGATATCTAGGGAAAAACTCTACCAGGTTTGTGATGAGTTGCGCCAATATATAATTGATGTAGTGAGTGTACATGGTGGACATTTTGCCGCCAGTCTTGGCGTGGTAGAACTCACCGTTGCGCTCCACTATATTTATAATACACCTTATGATCAATTGGTTTGGGATGTTGGTCACCAGGCATATGGTCATAAAATTATTACAGGCCGCCGGGATCAATTTGACAGCAATCGCAAATACAAAGGCCTCAGTGGCTTTCCCAAAAGAACCGAAAGCGAATACGATACATTTGGTGTCGGCCACTCCTCTACTTCCATTTCAGCTGCTTTAGGAATGTCGATGGCGGCAAAATATAAAGGTGAAAAAGATAGAAAGGTAGTTGCAGTTATAGGCGATGGAGCTATGACAGCCGGTATCGCTTTTGAAGCGCTTAATCATGCTGGTGTAGCAGACAGCGATGTGCTGATTATTCTAAATGATAATTGCATGAGCATTGATCCTAATGTGGGTGCTCTGAAAGAATATCTTACCGACATAACGACATCATTAACTTATAATAAGCTGCGTGACGATGTTTGGAAACTTATGGGAAAGCTTCCAGTAGGAAAGAAATTTACCCGCGATATGGCTTCAAAATTAGAAGCGGGTGTTAAGGGTATGATTAGCAAAAGCAGCAATTTATTTGAGGCACTCAATCTGCGTTATTTTGGCCCTATTGACGGCCATAATATTACCAAGTTAGTCGATACTTTAAAAGATTTAAGGAGCATACCGGGTCCAAAAATTTTGCATATTCATACTGTGAAAGGCAAAGGTTATGCGCTGGCCGAAAAAGATCAAACTAAATGGCATGCACCCGGGCTGTTTGATAAAATCACGGGTGAGATTTACAAAAAGAAATATGATCTGCCACAACCACCAAAATACCAGGATGTTTTTGGACATACCATTATTGAATTAGCAGAGCAAAACGATAAAATATTTGGAATTACGCCAGCTATGCCGAGCGGTTCTTCTTTAAAATTTATGATGGAGAAGATGCCCGACCGGGCATTTGATGTTGGAATTTGCGAGCAGCATGCAGTAACCTTAAGTGCGGGTATGGCCACGCAGGGCATGAAAGTATTTTGCAATATTTATTCTTCGTTTATGCAACGTGCTTTCGACCAGGTGGTACACGATGTAGCTATACAAAAATTACCAGTTATTTTTTGTCTGGATCGTGCAGGACTTGTAGGTGAAGATGGACCTACCCATCATGGGGCTTATGATATTGCTTATTTCCGTTGCATCCCCGATATGGTTATTTCAGCGCCAATGAATGAAGCAGAATTGCGTAACCTGATGTACACGGCGCAACTGGAAACTACTAATCTTCCTTTTGTTATTCGTTATCCACGTGGAGAAGGTGTAATGTCTGAATGGAAAAAGCCTATGTCGGAAATCATTATTGGCAAAGGAAGAAAACTAAAAGATGGAAAAGATATTGCTATTCTTTCCTTTGGACATCCAGGCAATTTTGCCGCTGCTGCAATTCGGGAACTAAAAACTGAAGGTATTAGCCCGGCTCATTATGATATGCGTTTTGCTAAACCTCTTGATGAAGTTTTACTCCATGAGGCACTTAGTAATTATGGCAAAATAATTACTGTAGAGGATGGTACAATCATAGGTGGTTTTGGTGGTGCTGTTGGAGAATTTATGATACAACACGGATATAACAATGAACTTAAGATCTTAGGTATACCCGATAGAATTGTTGAACATGGAACGTTGAAACAACTCCATGCTGAATGCGGCTATGATGCTGAAGCCATTGCTGAAGCCGTAAGAATTATGCTAAAGGAAAATGCTGCGGTGCTTTCGTAAAGCATAAGTTTTAACTTTTAAACAAAAACCAAGAAGGGCTTTTTCATAAAGCCCTTCTTGGTTAAATTAATCCTTATTTCAATTTTTCATTGTTACTTCCAATGCTATAATACCCTTTTTGCACCGGCAATTTTGCTCCTGACGCAGGCACATTTACATTATAAAATTTAGGCAGCTTGTATCTTTTTTCATTAATCGTATAATACCCTTTTTGCGCTGTATAGTAGGTAGGTGATTGCACAAGGGCCAACGATGTACCGTTATGTAACTTTTCTGCATTTCGCCCAATTGAATAATAGCCTTTTGTTACAGGGGGCACAACGCTGGTCTTACTTATTCTTGTTTGCGCATTCGAATAAATAGACAGAAGAGTAAAACATACTGACAATATATAGAGCCTCGTTTTCATTTTTATTTCATTTAGATATTACGATAGCTTATTGAGAGGGCAAAATGCACTCACAATAATTTTATTACTGTATTAAGAGAGAATTATAAGGGGCATCAAATTCTCAACACACTGTTCTTAAGAAAGAGGGGATTGTTATATACTAAATGATAGGTTGAAGAAAAAATTGGCTTCTTTGTATAAATAAACCCAGGTTGGGTGAACCTTTTTAAGTGGGCAACGTTACAGGTCCTCGGAATTTTTAATTTAGCCGGGAGGATTTTATGAACTCTTGCAAAATGATGAGCTTCTATTTCTTTCCCGGGCTCTGATTCATTCTTTTCGTTGTTATTGCCTTCAATTGAGCGTTCGTAAGTAATTCTATCGACGACAGGAATAGCCCATAAGCTACCGCTGGTAAAACAGGCGTAAATAATGGTTAGAAAAAAGGGAAGAACATTCTTCATCAAATGCAAAATAAGGAGGAAACCTTAATTAGATTATGGCAATTATTGTTAAAGAAAATTTAGATTTTTTAAGATGAAGAATACGATCACAGTCTTTAAAAAATTTCGGCGAGAGCCTAAATCAAATGCATATGTTCTTCATCGGTAAAGCCCTCTTCTGTTTCATTGTATTCGATAATGAAATTATTTCTGCCTTCACCCGTAATCATTTTTAAAAATTTTTGCTGTATCAATTCAAGCAGCGATAAAAAAATGAAAATAGCATGCACTCTATTCTCCACTCTTTCAAATATTTTTTCAAAGGACAAAGTTCTTTCGCTTTGCGCAACCGAAATCATCTCTGCTTTTGTGCCTTCCATTGTATAGTTATAGGGCACTACAGTATGAACGGGCTTGTTAAATCGCTCTTCATATTTCTGCATCACCCGCTCAAACGATTTCATTAACTTAAACAATGTGATAGCTTGTATCTCGGTACCTTCACTGGCTTCCTCTCCTATGCCGGACAATTCTTTCTGGATATTCCCCCGTTTAATCATAAGCATACGTTGCGCTTCCATCTCCGCCATTCGAACGGCTGCCTCCTTATATTTTTTATACTCCAGGATTTTATCGATAAGTTCCTGCCTGGGATCTATTTCGTTACCGTGAACATCAAGTTCTTTGCGGGGCAATAACATTTTGGCCTTAACTCTCATTAAAGTTGATATGAACAAAATGAACTCACTGGAAAGTTCAATATTCAATGATTCCTGTTCTTTTATGTACACCAAAAAATCATTAATAATATTCGTTATCGGAATATTATAGATATCCAATTCATCTCTTTCAATAAAAAATAGCAGGAGATCAAATGGACCCTCGAATTGGGGAAGTTTTATCTGGTAAGTAGAGCTCAAAGTATTTTAGTTGAATTATTTACAAACAAAAATCCCGCATGGTTTTTTTATTCCTACGGGATTGCCAAATATAAAGCATGTTCCTTGTTTCAATATACTAACCTATGATCTGGAGCTTTTTAATGAGTCCCTGATTTCCATCAGCAATTTTTCCTGGAGTGAATATTCCGGTGGCGCCGGCGCTACCGCTTCCTTTTTCCGTTTCATCTTATTAATCCCCTGGATAATAAGAAACAGCACTAATGCAACGAGTATAAACTTAATAACCGCAGCCAGAAATTTACCGTACTTCACGGCCCCCCAGGCCAACTTATCAAGGTCTTGAGCGTTAGCCGCTTCCAGAGCCGGTTTTAAGAGTAGTGGCGTAATTACATCGTCAACAAGAGAAGAAATTATGGCACCAAAAGCAGCGCCGATGATTACAGCAATTGCAAGATCAATAACATTACCTTTTAAAGCAAATTCTTTGAATTCTTTGATAAAGCCCATGGTTTTAAGTTTTGTATTAAAAAATTATTTCGCTTCTTTTTTCGAATCCGGAAAACTCATATTTAGCGCTTTTAAAGCATCAACTAATGTTTTAGCGATAATATATTCTTTGTACCAGTTTTGATCTGCCGGTACAATAACCCAGGGAGTAACATCACAGTTAGCAAAAACCTCTTCATACATCTCCATATACTTATCCCAATATTTTGCTTCTTCTTTATCTTTTGCATTATACTTCCAGACTTTAGTAGGGTCGTTAACACGTTCTTCCAGTCTGTCTTCCTGCTCTTCCTTAGATATGTGTAAATAAAATTTTAGAATTCGTGTGTTGTTATGAAGCATTAATAGCTCCTCAAAATCATTGATGGCATCAAAACGTTTTGCAGCCGTAGCATCATCACACCACTTGTGCACACGGGTGATTAAAACATCTTCGTAATGAGAACGATTAAAAATCTGGATCATTCCCTTTTCAGGAGTGTGCTCGTGTACCCTCCAAAGAAAATCATGCGCTAGTTCTTCCTCTGTTGGAGCTTTAAATGATTGTACCCTTACGCCTTGGGGATTCATCTGGCCGAAAACTTTTCGTATCGCCCCATCTTTGCCGCTGGCATCCAGTCCTTGCAAAACAATCAATATTGAATGCTTTCTTTCAGCATACAAAAGGTTTTGCAACTCATCTAGTTCTGCTATTAATTTGGCAGCTAATTCCTTCGTTTCCTTTTTATCAAACTCTTTTGGCGCCTTAGTTGAAATTTCTGATAACGTACTCATAGTAAAAAATTAGCTGGTAAAAACTATTCGTAGCACATTTGCCACTTCTATGATAAAAGATAAAATTATTAACTGGGTCATCTTTATCACGCTTTCTTTTATTTGGGGCAGCTCTTTTATCCTTATGAAGTTAAGCAGTCTTGAATTGAATGGATGGCAAATAGCATCCACACGAATTTTTTCTGCGGGCTTTATTTTAATACCCTTTGCTTTAACTCATCTTTCTAAAATACCGAGAAAGAAGATAGGTATAATAGTCCTATCAGGCCTATTCGGAAATTTGTTTCCGGCTTATTTGTTTGCTATTGCGATCGACAAAAAATTAGATAGTTCTTTAGCGGGGATTCTTAATTCATTAACCCCTTTATTAGTTATAGTAATAAATGTCTTATTCTTCAAAGCTCATGTTCATTTTAAAAAAATTGTTGGTGTCTTAATCGGATTCACAGGGTTGCTTATTCTAAGCCTTTCTAAAGGAGGCATTACCCTCAATAATTTTTGGTTTGCTTTTTTTATTTTGCTGGCTACTCTTTTTTACGGCATTAATGTAAACCTCGTAAGCTTTTATTTACGAGATATAAACCCAATAAAACTCGCAACCATCTCTCTTTCATTTATTAGTATTCCTGCTGGTATCATAATGTGGCAACAAAATGTACCATTACTTGTATGGCACGATACAAACTATCGTTTACCAATTTTAGCTTCTGTTGTTCTTGGAATAATGGGAACCGCCTTTGCGACTGCCCTGTTTTATATTTTGATTAAAAGAGCTGGAGGATTATTTGCCTCCCTTATAACCTACGGTATCCCGGTTGTGGCAATTTTGTGGGGTATCTGGGACAATGAAAATATATCGGTAATACAGGTAGCTTGCCTTGGTTTAATATTATCAGGAGTATTCATGGCTAATAAAAATTAAATAGCCATAATCTCTTTTTCCTTAGCAGCAAGATGTTTATCAACCAATAAAATATATTTATTGGTTAATTCCTGGATAGCTGCTTCTGCATCTTTGGCGGCATCCTCACTTAAGCCATTCTTTTCTAATTTCTTAATCCCTTCTATACCCTCCCTACGAATATTGCGGATAGATACTTTTGAATGTTCTCCTTCTCCATGACATTTCTTTACAAGGTCGCGCCGTCTTTCTTCCGTTAATGGAGGTAGAAATAAACGAATATTAACACCGTCATTTTGAGGATTAATGCCAATGTTGGCTGCAATAATAGCTCGTTCAATTGGCTGAAGCATATTCTTCTCCCAGGCTTGAATGCTAATTGTACGGGCATCAAGTACTGTAATATTGGCTATTTGATTGATTGGGGTAGGCGCACCATAATAATCTACCATAATTCCATCTAACATTTGCGGATTGGCTTTGCCGGCACGTATTTTAGCCAACTCAACTTCTAAATGATTAATTGCCTTTTGCATGGAATCTTCCGCTAATGCCAAGGTTAACTGCACATCTTCTGACATATAACTCCAGATTTGATTGGCACAAAACTAATAAACGAGGCAATACTTAAGAAGATAAAATGCCAAAGCACCTAATTTTACTCTGCAAGAGTACCCAAAGGTTCGGTGTGTATAGCGACCACTTTAGTAGTAGGTTCAACGGCTTGCTTCGTATTAGGCAAAAGTGGCTTTGAACTTACAATTACAGATCTTGCAGGCTTTTTTGCATACAGAAGAACAGCAAGAAAAGTAAAACAAATACCGCACATAACACATAGTAAGTAAGTGGGCCCAAGATTTCTACCAAAATATGTTAGTGTTATAAAGACAATGTTTAATAAAAAACAGAACAATGACACATGTTTATGACCCAGACCTCTATCAAGTAATAGATGATGTATGTGATTACGATCAGGGGTAAATGGCGAACGACCTTTGAAAATACGGATACTAAATACACGGACTGTATCCAACAATGGAATAATAAGTACTGAAATGCCCACTGCAACTGCTGATTGAATGGGGAGAGAACCAGCCTGGATATCAGCCACTTCAATAAATTTCACGGCTAAAATTGCATTCGTCAATCCTAATAAAAGCGAACCACAATCACCCATAAATATTTTTGCAGGATTGTAATTGAAAATCAGAAAAGCTAATAAACTACCTCCCAGCGCAAATGATAACATAGCATAAGCAGGGAGCCCGGCAAGTAAAAAATAAGTTCCAAATACCGATGTGGTTAATAACCCCAGCATCCCAGCCAACCCATCAACTCCATCAATAAGATTAAAGGCATTAACGACTAAAATGACTGTTAGATAAGATAAGGCTATACTAAAAAAAGTGGGAAGCTCTCCAATACCAAAGAGACCGTGCATACTGGTTATACGTAAGCCAGCAAGATGAATAAGTATGCCAGCAGCAATGAGCTGACCTATAAACTTTTTCGAAGCTGATAGAGCAATTATATCATCTTTTAACCCTAAGATGAAAACTACAAGCCCGGCAGCAAAGTAATATTGAAATTCCGGGTTAGTATTAAGTGAAATTGAAATTAAAGAAGCAAGAAAAAAGCCCGAAAATATTCCCACACCGCCTAGAGACGCAATGGGATTTTTATGAAGCTTACGGTCATCAGGAACGTCAAATAATTTCTTTTCCTCAGCTATTCTAATAATCGCGGGTATGGCAAAAAAGGTAACAACAAAAGAAACAGACCCAGTCAATAACACATTTAGCATACGGTAAGGGTTTGGGGGGCAAAAATAGGTTTAAGAGACAAGGTTTTCAAATCAAATATTAATAAAAAAGTAATTGAATAGTTTTTCAAGGGAGGGTACCGCTGCTAAATAAAAAAGGTGCACATTTGCAGCGAATTTTTAAATTGGATTTGAATCAAACGATTTAGTTTAAATTAACTATAAAAATTTTATGCCAAGTCTTACGGATATTGCTTCGCAAATAAGAAGAGACATATTACGCATGGTACATACCAGTAATAGTGGACACCCCGGAGGGTCATTAGGCTGCACCGATTTGTTGACAGCCCTTTATTTTCAAATAATGAAACACGATCCGAAGTTCAATATGGAAGCGAAGGAAGAGGATGTTTTTATTCTTTCCAACGGTCATATATCGCCGGTATTTTATGCTGCGCTGGCACGCAGTGGTTATTTTGACATAAAAGAAATGGCCACTTTTAGAAAAATTGATTCCCGGTTACAAGGGCATCCCACCACCCATGAAGGCTTACCTGGAGTTAGGGTGGCTACAGGCTCGCTGGGACAGGGGATGAGCGTCGCTATTGGAATTGCACTCGCCAAAAAACTGAATAACGAACAGAATGTAGTTTTTTCTCTACATGGGGATGGGGAACTGGAAGAAGGCCAAAATTGGGAGGCAATTATGTTTGCGCCGCACAATAATGTGGATAACCTTGTATCAATAGTTGATTGGAATGGCCAACAAATCGATGGTCCAACTTATAAAATACTTGACCTTGGTAACATAAAAGAAAAGTTTGAGGTATTTGGTTGGCATACTCTGGAGATGGATGGCAATGATATGGATGAAGTAATTGCTACATTAAATGCAGCTAAGTCGCTTGTAGGTAAAGGGAAACCAATTGCTATCATAATGCGTACTATTATGGGGAAAGGTGTTGATTTTATGGAAAACGATCATAACTGGCATGGTGTAGCTCCAAATGATGATCAATTGAAAAAGGCTTTGGAACAATTACCGGAGACACTTGGAGATTATTAGCGATGTAAACGTCGTGGAATGATTTTCTCCTTGTAGTTCTAACCTTTTATTCCTCTCTTAAAGCATGCTGCTGCATGGCGGCCTTACGGGCAGGTATCCACGAAGCGATCAAGGCAATACAAAATACAGTTACCCCTACTAATAAAAAATCCATAAGTGATAGCTTAACAGGAAAATAGTCTATTAAAAAAGACCCACCTTGCAACGGTATAATTTTAAAATTAATCTGAACCAAAGCCAATACCAATGCTATCAACATACCAAATCCTCCTCCTATAGTAGCTAAGAGCAATCCTTCACTTAGGAAAATTTTTTGTATAAAAGTTTGACTACCACCTAGTGCATGCAATACACTTATATCCTGTTTTTTTTCTAAAACCAACATGGTTAGGGCGCCAACCATATTAAACGAAGCCACTATAAGTATTAATGAAAGCACCGCATAAATAACCCACTTTTCAACTTGCATTATGGAATAAAGGCTTCTGTTTTGCTCATAACGTGTTTCCACCCTGTAATTTGATTTGAGCATATTTGCCATTAGTTCTTTGATATCATTTTCATCTTCGTCAGGCACTATACTAATTTCAGCGGCACTGTAAACATCCGCAGGCATTCCCAACATTTGTTTTACAAATTGCAGGTTTGTAATAGCATACTTATTATCAAAATCTTGTTGAATAACAAAAGTACCGGCAGTATTAATAGTATCTGCACTTATCGATTGCAAAGGATTTGCAAGATCTACTTCTGATTTTTTGGGGAGGTATACAAGTAATGGCGCCAGGTTTCTATCGCTTTGTACTCCTACCGCATTTTCAATACCTGCGCCTAACACAAGACGGGGATTGTTTGCTTCCCCGGTATTAAAAGAGCCTTTAATTATGTGATCAGCTACTGTAGTAACCGATGTATAATTTTCATCCACCCCTTTTAAATAGATGATGGATTGGTATTCGCCGTTTTGCAATAAAGCTTTTTCTTCTGCTATTAATGAAATACTTCTTACTCCTTTTACTGATCTTAACTTGTTGAGCTGAGCCTGGGTTAGTGTAATTTGTTTACCACTAACAGGCGAAATTTTTAAATCGGGATAAAAGGAAGAGTATAAAGATTTCACCAGGTCTTCAAACCCATTAAATACGCTTAGCACTAATATTAAGGCCGCTGTGCCAATAATAATTGCTATAATGCTGATCCACGAAATAACATTAATGGCATTGGTGGTTTTTTTGGCTTTAAAATAGCGCCAGGCAAAAAGAAAGTTCACAGTTTGCAATTTATGTTACCTCGCTCAAAGTCATGGCTTGCTTTCGCCAGATGGCTTATTATCTCCAGATTTTTCATCGGCCTTTATTTGCTTAAGAAGTTCTTCCATTTTAAAAACATGATCAAGTGTATCATCTAAAAAGAATTTCAATTCTGGTATTCGCCTTAATTGTTGCTTTACCTGCACAGCAAGTTCCTTCTTAATTTCCCATTTACGATCTTCAATGCGTTTCATCACAATTTTAGCATCAGCCTGAAAAATACTTAGGTATATTCTTGCTTCTAAAAGGTCAGGAGTAATTTTTACAGAAGAAATCGATACCATACCTCCTTCTATCATGCTTAAACTTAACCGCTGAAAAATTCCGCTGAGTTCTTCGTGCAATAAACCGGCTATTTGTTTTTGACGTTTATTTTCCTGCATACACTACATTTTTCTTATCATTCATAATCTGTCTGAATTCTATTTGCAAAGAATTTTATTGCTTTGTAAGGTGTACAAATTTACTCAACAGAAAAGGTTGGCACAAAATAGGCTAAATTGCAACCCATTCTTATCAAGCTTTTCCATTTTTCATGAAAGTTATCAAGCGGCTGTTAAAATACGCCACTCCTTTACACCACTATCTACCGGAATATATTGTTTACACTTTACTGGGAGTTGTTTTTGGACTTATCAATTTTACTATGCTTATCCCGATTCTAAGCATCTTGTTTGGGATAAGTACGGAAGCACCTATTTCACAGCTGCCTGAATTTAGTTTTTCTGTAACCTACTTTATAAACGTTTTCAATTATCATTTTACCAATATTATTGCCACTGAAGGTAAAATGTATGCCCTTGCGTTTGTTTGTGTCATCATTTTCTGTGCGGCTATTCTTGCGAACTTGTTTCGATTCCTTGCAATTAAGGTTTTAATACGGCTTCGGCTTAACATGATGGAACGTATCAGGAATGATTTATACTCGAAGCTTACCCACCAATCTCTGCATTTTTATCATACGAGCAGAAAAGGAGATATTTTATCAGCTGTAACCAACGAAGTGCAGGAAGTTGAAAACTCACTGGTAAATGCTTTGCAAGCCTGGGTGAAAGAACCGTTTATTGTAATTGTCTATTTTATTGGATTATTTTATATTTCTCCTACCCTCACTTTATTTACAATAGTTTTTTTGCCGGTGTCTGGTTTATTAATTGCTTCACTCACTAATAAATTAAGAAAGTATAGCCATTATAACCTTGGGCTTTTAGGCAAAATACTAAGTCATACAGAAGAAACCATTTCCGGTATCAGAGTGATTCAAAGTTTTGCTGCAGAAAAATATTCTATTGATCGTTTTAAAGAAATAAACAAAGAGTTTTCCCGAACCAGTAAAAAAATGTTTAGCCGGAGAGAACTTGTTATGCCATTATCAGAAACATTGGGCATTACGGTAGTTGTCATCATTATTATGTATGGAGGATATTTATTAATCACCGATCCCAATGGATCGAGCCTTACCGGCCCTCTCTTTATTACCTACCTGGCTTTATATTCACAGATCATACAGCCATTGAAAAGTATATCGCAGGCAAGTGGTAATATACAACGTGGTATTGTGGCCGGGGAAAAGCTATTTTCCTTATTGGACGAACCAATAAAGATTGAAGAAAACACTACTATCGAAAAACTAAATTTTGATGATAACATTGAATTACGAAATGTGAGCTTTCGATATACTACACAGGATGTACTCACTGGGATAGATTTGAGCATACCCAAAAGAAAATCAATTGCACTTGTTGGTGAAAGCGGATCTGGTAAGTCCACATTAGCAGATCTTATATCAAGGTTTTATGATCCTACAGAAGGTCAGGTTTTGATTGACGGTATTGATGCAAAAGATATTAAGCTCACTCATCTGCGTGGTTTGATTTCTTTTGTATCGCAGGACGCTGTTCTTTTTAACGATACAATTTTCAACAATATTGCTTTTGGCAATCCTGATGCTTCATTGGAAAAAGTGAAACATGCTGCCTCAGTTGCAAATGCTCACTCGTTTATTGAACAGACTGATAATGGCTACAACACCATAATTGGCGATAGAGGAATGAATCTTAGCGGGGGACAAAGGCAAAGACTTACAATTGCCCGTGCTGTATTTAAAGATGCTCCTATTTTAATTTTAGACGAGGCCACTTCTTCGCTGGATATGGAAAGCGAACGGCTGGTGCAGGATGCCATCAATAAAATGATGCAACATTGTACAAGTATTATCATTGCACACCGGCTGTCCACCATCCGCCATGTAGATGAAATAATTGTTCTGCAAAAAGGCGTTATTGTAGAAAGCGGAAATCACGAAGAGCTATTGAAAAAACGTGGCTACTATTATCGCCTGGTGCAGATGCAGGATGTTAGTGTGATTTCTTAAACCTCCTGGTTTTAATTGAAGTAGTAACCTATGATTTACTTTAATACTTCCCTGCTTATGACAATCTTTTGTATCTCACTTGTTCCCTCGCCGATGGTGCAAAGCTTCGAATCGCGGTAAAATTTTTCCACGGGAAAATCTTTTGTATAACCATACCCGCCAAATATCTGCACCGCATCTGTAGCTACTTTTACAGCTACTTCACTCGCATAATATTTTGCCATTGCTGAAGATTTTGTAACGTTTTCGCCTCTATTCTTTAAGTCGCATGCCTGTAACGTTAACATATCTGCTGCCTGGATTTCCGTAATCATATCTGCTAATTTAAAAGCTATTGCCTGGAAGCTGGATATCGGTTTATCAAACTGGTGGCGCTCCTGTGAATATTGTAACGCCGCTTCGTAAGCACCTTTTGCAATGCCCAAGGATAGCGAAGCGATTGAGATTCTGCCACCGTCTAAAACTTTTAAGGCTTGTCTAAAACCATCCCCTGCTTCACCTAATCTATTTACATCCGGCACAACACAATTTTCAAAGATCATTTCTGCGGTTTCGCTAGCCCTCATGCCCAATTTGTTTTCCTTCTTTCCTCCACTAAAACCCGGCGTTCCCTTTTCAACTACAAACACCGTTGCATTATTTTTTGCTCTTGGTTCACCCGTACGGCAAACCACTACTGCTACATCACCGCTTTTGCCATGAGTGATCCAGTTTTTAGTCCCATTTATCACCCAATCATTTCCTTTTTTTGTCGCGGTGCAACTCATGTTACCAGCATCGCTGCCGGTATTGGCTTCTGTTAATCCCCATGCGCCAATCCATTCTGCAGCAGCAAGTTTTGGAAGATATTTTTGTTTCTGTTCCTCATTTCCAAATGCAAGAATATGACCAGTACATAGCGAGTTATGTGCTGCTACGCTTAAACCTATTGATCCATCAACTTTTGAAATTTCCTCTATTATAGCTTTGTATTCAAAATAACTCAAGCCCGCACCTCCATATTGCTCTGGCACAAAAGCACCCATTATACCTAAATCACCCATTTGCTTAAAAATATGTACTGGAAATTCCTGGCTCTCATCCCATTCCATTACATGAGGCTTGATATGTTGTACTGCAAAATCACGTGCCGTTTGCGCTACCTGTTGTGTAAGTTCAGAAATTTCAAAATTCATAATTAAGCAAGCTTAAGGATACAAAGTAAGTGTTTTGAAAATTTATTAAAAGTCAATTACGAATTAAAAATGAAGGGTTAACTTATCATAGGCAAGATGCATGCCGGGAGGCAAGTGTTCTTCCACGGCCTGGTGCCGGCCCAACTGGTGAGAGATGTGCGTAAAATACGCATTTGGTATTTTTAGTTGACGAACTACTTCCGTTGCTTCATCTAAGTTAAAGTGGGAAATATGTTTTTCTTTTCGTAAAGCATTTAAAACGATTGTATCGCTACCTATTATCTTTAAGCGTTCTTCTTCTTCAATTCGATTTGCATCTGTGATATAAGTAAAGTTTCCAAAACGAAAACCATAGACCTGCATTTTTAAATGCCACACAATAATTGGTGTAACAGGTATATCCCCGATAACAAAAGGAGTATTAGCAATGGTTACTGTTTTAATATCCGGTACCCCAGGATATTTATGGTCTGCAAAGGCATATTGAAATTCGCGTTTCAATTCTTTCATCGTCATTTCATTTGCATACACGAACATTGACTGGCCCTGGAAAAAATTAAAGGCCCTTATATCATCAAGACCAGCAATATGATCTTTATGCGAATGGGTAAATAATACAGCATCCAGTTTTTTTACTTCGGCTCTTAACATTTGATAGCGAAAATCAGGAGTGCTATCAACGACCAAAGTTGTTGTAGGAGATTCTACCAGGATACTGGATCGTAAACGATTGTCTTTTTTATCTTTTGATGTACATACTTCACAGTCGCAAGCTATCATTGGCACACCACTACTTGTACCGGTACCAAGAAAGGTTATTTTTAAAGGAGGATAGCCCACAGATGTAATAATGTTTCTTGAACTTTTTACTAAGTTGATAGCTACAAAACTATTGATTCAGGCAATCAACTAATAAACCATTTATCTATTCTTCGCTGGCAGCATGATATCTTCCCATGATATCGTCAAATACTTTTTTGCTGTCCGGAGTTAAACGTTCTCCGTTTATTTTTAGTTGGGGAATGAGGTCGATCAGCGTATTAATGCGACCTTCCAGCTGTAAAAATTTATTAAGCACCACCACTTTTCGATCTTCCAAAATGCAGAAGCCGCTCTGAAAAGTTCCTCGTTCATATCTTATGATATAACCTGTTTCTGCTATAATCTTCTCTATTTTATCAAGTGTTGTTTGCGTGTATTTCATGAAATTCGAAATGTAAAATTAAAATGCAAATAAAACCTCCAGGCGACTATTTCTCCATTTTTCATTACTTACTCACCATCTTTATTACAGGAACAATCATTTCTTCTAAACTTACTCCGCCATGCTGAAATGTATTTTTATAATAATTAACGTAATGATTATAGTTGTTGGGGTAACATAAAAATGTGTCCTCTCCCGCAAAAATATATGAAGAGTTTAAAGTAGGCACAGGCAAGCCAATTTCTTTTGGATCACGAAAAGCTAGTACTTCCTTTGGATTGTAATTTAAATTGCGTCCATGTTTGTAACGAAGGTTAGTTGTGGTTTGTTTATCGCCAATAACCTTTGCCGCCGTTTTTACCCTCACACTTCCATGGTCAGTTGCTAATACGATTTTGATATTTTTATCGGCAATTTTTTTAAGAGCCGCATTGAGTGGGGAGTGTTCAAACCATGATGCTGTAATACTTCTGTAACTGGTTTCATCCCCCGCAAGTTCTTTGAGTACTTCCATTTCGGTACGTGCATGGCTAAGCATATCCACAAAATTGTACACAATCACATTTAAATCATTCACCATCAGGTTGTGAATATTATTTACAAGGTCAAGCCCGGCCTGGTTGTTCACAACTTTGGTATAAGAAAAACGCAAATCGCCTTTGCCTAAATTTTTTAATTGCGTTCTTATAAATTCTTCTTCGTTTAAATTTTTTCCACCTTCTTCTTCATCGTTTTTCCATAAATGCGGAAACTTTTTTTCAATTTCTGCAGGCATCATCCCGGCAAAAATGGCATTGCGAGCATAGTGTGTGGCTGTCGGTAAAATACTATAAAATGAATCTTCCTCAATAATTCGAAAATTTTCTGTGAACAGAGGTTGTATTGTTCTCCATTGATCAAACCGCAAATTGTCAATTAATACAAAAAATGTTGGTGTGCCTTTTTCAATTCCGGGAATAACCTTTTCTTTCATCAGTGTATGAGACATCACAGGCTTTGCTGTGCTCTTTTCTTTTAACCACGATGCATAATTACGGTTAATGAATTTGAAAAATTCGGTGTTTGCTTCATTCTTTTGTGTTTGAAATACTTCTTGCATTTCGGGGCTATCACTTTTTTGCAGACTTAGTTCCCAATGCACCAACTCTTTATAGATTCCCATCCATTCATTGTAATCCGGGTTACTGTTCAAAACCATAAACAGGTTTCGAAATTGTTGCTGATAGGCTGTAGTGGTCTTTTCTGCTACAAGACGGCGGTTATCAATTATTTTTTTAAGGCTAAGCCAAACCTGGTTGGGATTGACAGGTTTAATAAGATAATCTGTTATCTGGCTGCCAATAGCTTCGTCCATCAAATTCTCAGTCTCATTTTTTGTTATCAGCACTACCGGAATCTGGCTGTTTACTTCTTTGATTTTTGCCAGTGTTTCCAAACCTGTAATGCCAGGCATTGTTTCATCAAGTAAAACCACATCTACAAAATTTTCTTTCACATAATCTATTGCATCAAAGCCATTGGTGAGTGTATGCACAGCATACCCTTTATTTTCTAAAAACATTTTTTGAGATTGCAAACTCTCTATTTCATCATCAACCCAAAGTATTTTCGCTAAAGACATAAAAAAGTTTATAATTTATAGTTCCTTGTGCCGTTACAGCTCTTCCAAATGTACTCATTCCCTTGTGGCATGTAATTTTGAAAGATAACATTAACAGATTAATCTTACTGCATGGCGTATGTACGAAAAATAATTAATGACCCTGTGTATGGATTTATCACAATAGATCACCCTCTTGTATTTGAAATAATTGCTCACCCATACTATCAACGTCTACGGCGCATTCATCAAATGGCTTTTGCCTCGCTGGTTTATCCCGGGGCCGTACATACACGACTGCACCATTCATTAGGTGCTTATCACTTAATGTGCAATGCCCTGTCGGAGCTCAGAAACAAAGGAGTAGAAATAACAAGGGAAGAAGAAGTGGGAGCAAGTTGCCATCTTGCTTCATGACATAGGCCATGGTCCTTATTCACATGCACTGGAAAAAAAATTGATCAAAGATGTACAGCATGAAGATATTTCCATCATGATCATGCAATTGCTCAACGAAACCTTTAATGGGCAATTACAAACAACCATAGAAATTTTTACCGGATCGCATCCAAAACAATTTTTGCATCAGCTGGTGTCGGGCCAATTAGATATGGACCGTATGGATTACCTGAGTCGTGATGCGTTTTTTACCGGTGTTTCGGAAGGAGTAATTGGGTATGACCGTATTTTAAAGATGCTGGTGGTGCATGAAGGCGAGTTGATGATTGAAGAAAAGGCTATTTATTCCGTTGAAAAATTTTTAGTGGCCCGCCGCCTAATGTATTGGCAAGTGTATTTGCATAAAACTGTTGTGGTCGCAGAAAAAATGCTAGTAAACATTATGGAAAGAGCTAAAGAACTTTTATCCAATGGCATTGGTGTACCTGTAGCTTCTCCAACACTCAATTTTTTCCTGAAGGAGCATCTGCCTGATGGGAACTTTATCCGTCACCTCGAAAAATTTTCGCACTTAGATGATACTGATGTTATGTGCACAATTAAACATTGGTGCAATCACGCCGACCCGGTTCTTTCCTGTTTAAGTAGGGGCTTAACCGATCGAAAACTGCTCAAAATAAAATTTCAATCAGAACCCTTTAGCCCTGAGTTGATAAACGAAAAAATTAACGAGGCCGCCATACGTTTGAGCATTTCAAAACAGGAGGCTAAAAATTTTGCGTTTACAGGGGAAGCCGTTAACACCACTTATAACCCTTATGATGAGCGCATTAAAATTTTATTTAAAGACGGCAATGTCTCGGATATTTCTACGGTAGATAATGCTTTAATCCATCAACATTTATCCAGCCCTGTCAAAAAATACTACCTTTGCCACCTTCGGTAAAAGGGTCAAAAGTTAAAAGTCAGAAAAATATACCTAAACCTTGCAACAGACGTTTGAGTGTAAGTGTCTTAAACTTTTGAATTTTTACTTTTTTACTTTTTACTTTTAAGGTATGCAGTTTACAGCCGCTCAGATTTCACTTATTATAAACGGGAAGATTGAAGGCAATGCCAATGCAGTAGTAACATCTTTTGGCAAAATAGAAGAGGCAAAGCAAAATGAGCTTACTTTTTTGGCCAATCCTAAATACGAAGATTATTTATATTCTACCCAGGCTTCTATTGTAATTCTGAATGATGGCTATGAGTTAAAAGAAAAAATCAATCCCACCCTGATTCGTGTACCTGATGCATATACTGCCTTTGCCCAACTTTTGAGCAAATACCAGGAAATGGCCACACAACAATTAAGAGGCATTCAGCAACCATGTTATATTCCTACTACCGTAAGTTTAGGCAACGATGTATATATAGGTGCTTTCTCTTATTTCGGTGATAATGTGAAAATTGGCAACAATACCAAAATATTCCCAAACACCTATATAGGCGATAATGTGCAGATCGGTAATAATTGCGTTATTCACCCTGGGGTGAGAATTTACTTTGGATGTATCATCCGCAATAATGTGGTTATTCATGCAGGAACTGTTATTGGTTCCGATGGTTTTGGGTTTGCACCGCAGGCCGATGGATCATTTAAAAAAGTGCCACAAATTGGCAATGTTGTTATCGAAGATAATGTTGAGATAGGAGCTAATACCAGTATAGACAGAGCAACCCTTGGTTCTACTGTTATTAAAAAGGGAGCTAAACTGGATAATCTAATTCAGATTGCACATAATGTGGAGGTGGGCCATAATACTGTTATTGCTGCCCAGGCCGGGGTTTCAGGCAGTACCAAAATAGGCGACAATGTTATGATCGGGGGACAAGCTGGCCTTGTGGGTCATATACAAATCGCAGATGGATCTAAGATAAACGCACAAAGTGGTGTAAGTAAATCATTAAAAATGCCCAATTCCACTGTAACAGGTTCCCCTGCCGGAGATTATACCAGTGCGCTCCGCAGCCAGGCAGTTTTTCGCAACTTACCGGAAATGGAAAAAAGATTACAACAATTAGAAGAATTAGTAAAGCAATTAATGGCCGAAAAGGTTAATAGCTTATAGCGGGAAATTCTATTTGTAAAACCAGCTATATTACTACTATCATCACCTCTTGTGTCACTCACCGCATCTTACTATAAGCTTCATCATTTATAATTCGGTTGATTTTCGGTCCATTTCCAGGCAATGGCTTTCTATTTCCAAAAACATTCATCACGATACGAGTTAACCGCATCTTTCAGGGAGTAATTAGTGACTAAATAGCCGCTTTTTCTTTCTCAAAATTGTAATGGTTTTTCTGTTCAAAATCACTCATATTTTAACGCATTTAAAACCTCTTAAACGGCATCTTTTCGGTACATTTGTCGGAATAGACTTGCCCCATAAAAGGGCTTAAAATTCTCCCCACAAATGAATGATATTTTAGACAGTGTAATAACTACTGCGGCATCAACAGATGCCCAGTTATGGTGCAGATAGCATACAGGTTTTAGAAGGTTTAGAAGCGGTACGTAAAAGACCGGCCATGTATATTGGCGATATTGGTGTAAAAGGTTTGCATCACCTCGTTTACGAAGTA